>Ga0335069_10000112_pt1 | contig 138236 bp, 106 predicted proteins | sample Lox_Sample_11_FD_206714 | JGI IMG/M metagenome (GOLD analysis project Ga0335069, IMG submission 206714) | Soil microbial communities from Loxahatchee National Wildlife Refuge, Florida, United States - Lox_Sample_1.1 | ecosystem: Environmental > Terrestrial > Soil > Wetlands | place: USA... | reverse complement strand
TGACTAATCTCCTTTACGAGGTCGCATTGCCTCAAAAACAAAAACAGCCTGTGGCCTGTCTACTCCAAAGGTCTCCCTTTGGAGCCTACCGCCGAGAGAGCGTGGTTAATTCATACCATCTCCTTTCGAACGTCTTGGAGCTGCGCTCGTAAATGTGTCTACTGCCGCGCCATCGCGATGCGGATCGCTTCCTCCGGCGAGACGAGGTGATCCGCCTCCTCGGCAGCTTCGGCGATGGCAAGCTGAACGCCTTTCACGCGACCGTTGAAGGCGTTGCCGCTCGGGCCGTAGTCTTCCGATACCGGAGCGCCAGTATCCTCGCCGACGTCGCAGCCGTCGTCGGCGGAGAAGATCATCGCGAGGGTCGCCGGGATGGCGCCTTCACCGACCTTCTTGCCGTCCGTGTATAAGGTCACGTTGCCACCCTTGCCCAAACCACCGCCGGCGTAGGCGAACTCCATGCGCACTTGGTGCTCGCCCGCAGGGATCGGAGTCGTCCCCTCCACATAGAAGTGCTTGACGCCTCCAAGGTTGTAACAATACTTCAGCTTGCCGCCCTTGGCGTACAGGCTCCAGCCGCCGATGTTCGCGCCTTGGGCGATGATGACGCCCTCAGCCCCCTGCTTCGGCACCACGATCTCTGCGGTGACAGAGTGGGACTTGTTCTTGATGTTGAGGACGCAATTCTCTGACAAGCGCCCCATCCCGCCAAAGAGCAGCTGGGTCTTCCCCTTGATCAGAACCGGGCGGCCGGCTGTGTCCGCGTTAAGCCTCTTGGCGAGGTCGTCGTCGAGCGGCAGCACGTTGTAGCGCGTCGCTTCGATCAACCACAGGCGCTGCAGTTCGTGGAGCTTCTCTGGCATCTGCTTGGACAGATCGTTGGCCTGGCTCCAGTCCTTTTCCGTGTCGTAGAGTTCCCAGACATCATCATCGAAGGCAGGGGTCTTCTCGCCTAAGAGCAACCACGGGGTTTTGTGCCGTGTCACGGCCGTCCAGCCCTTGTGGTAGATTCCGCGGTTCCCAAACATCTCGAAATATTGCGTCTCGTGCCGCTCCGGTGCCTTGGCGTCGTCGAAAGAGTAGAGCATACTCACGCCCTCGATCGGCTTCTGCTGCACCCCATTCACCGAGATCGGTTCCGGAAGCCCCGCAGCCTCTAGGATCGTCGGCGCGACATCGATCACGTGGTGGAACTGCCACCGCATCTCGCCCCTGGCCTTGAAGCCGTTGGGCCAATAGACGATGGTGCCGTTGCGAGTCCCGCCCCAGTGCGAGGCGACCTGCTTGGTCCACTGGTAGGGCGTGTCCATCGCGTGCGCCCAACCGACCGCGTAGTGGTTATAAGACTCAGGCCCACCGAGCTTGTCGTAGCGGGCCATGAGGAACTCCGGCGTCTCCAAGCCGGACATGCCATTGAAGTTGAGCATCTCATTGAATGTGCCGTTCAACGTCCCCTCAGCCGAGGCGCCGTTATCGCCGATGATGTAATAAAGGAGGGTGTCATCTAGGATGTTGAGCTTCTTCAGCCCATCCAAGAGGCGGCCGATGTGGTGGTCGGTATATTCCATGAAGCCCGCGTATACTTCCATCTGCCGGCGTAGGACGGGCTTGAGCGCCTCGGGCATGTCGTCCCACGCCGGTATCTCCTTGTGGCGCGCGGTGAGCTGGCAATTGGCCGGAATAACGCCTAGCTTCTTCTGCCGGGCGAAGGTCTCTTCACGAAGCTTGTCCCAGCCCTGGTCGAATTTGCCCTTGTACTTGTCAGCCCACTCCTTGGGCACGTGGTGCGGCGCGTGGGTGGCACCGGGAGCGAAGTAGACGAAGAAGGGCTTGTCGGGCGCCAGGGACTTCTGCTGCGAAATCCAGGCCATGGCCCTGTCGGTCATGTCTTCCATGAGGTGATAGCCCTCTTCGGGCGTCTTGTCCGGTTCGACCGGCGTGGTGCCATCGTACAGTGTTGGGTACCACTGGTTGGCTTCACCACCGATGAAGCCATAGAAATGCTCGAAGCCGCCACCTCCCGTGGGCCATGCATCGAATGGTCCAACCGGGCTTGTCTCCCACACGGGAACTTCATGGCACTTGCCGAACTGCGCGGTGGAGTAGCCATTGAGTTTCAGAGTCCGCGCGACCGGCGATATTGTATTAGGTAGCACCGAACAATAGCCCGGTGAGCCAGTAGCGATCTCAGTGATGCCGCCCATACCGGTGGAATGGTGGTTTCGCCCGGTCAGCAGGGCCTGCCGAGTCGGTGAGCAGAGGGCAGTGGTATGAAAGCGGTTGTATCTCAAGCCGCCCGCCGCCAGCAACTCCGCATTCGGCGTCTGGCAAGGGCCGCCAAAGGCGCTGGACGAGCCAAATCCCGCGTCATCAATGAGTATGAGTAGAACGTTGGGGGCGCCTTCGGGCGGGCGCAACTGGTTGATAGCCGGAAACTTAGTGTCGTGGTCCTTCGCGTCATAGGTGATCAAACCCGAGCGTGGCCGATCCGGGATGGGGAGAATTGTACGGTGAATCTTATCTTGCGAGCTCATCTGGTTTCCTTCGTTCAAGCGGGCCAGCCGGTGCTTCACAGGGCTCCCCGTACGGACGATGATTAGGACAGCCGATCAGCGGCTCTAATTATTTCTCCGTGACGGACAGAGAGACGATTGAAGCTGTATGGTCGAGCCTGAACGAAGTTCAAAGGCTGATGGAGGCGACCAGCGGCATTGAGAGGATTACTGCAGACTGAGTTCGACGGCAAAGTCCTTACCAACGGGCCTAATCTTGATCCAGATTACGACCCTGCGACCAAGTTGGTCCGGATTGGCGCTTCCCTGCACCCAGGAGCCGAATTTCTCCGGAACGGCGGCTAAACCCTGCGTCACGCGATAATTATGCGCAGCAAGCAAGTCTGCGTAGAACGCCTGGATGCCTTCTCTCGTCGGCGTCGACATAAAAGAGCTTTTCAGTTGACCGGGAAACCTCTCGACCGGGAGCGTGGCGCCATCCACGCGGACGAGCCAGGACGGCCAGGCAAGCGGAGCCTGTGGTGCCTTGGGCTGAGGGTACACTGGGGTGTCGAATTTCTTCATCGGGTCGCCCTGCGCGTGCTCGGCTCTTTGCTGCGCGCGCAGGTCGGCCATCCGCTCGTTGGCCGCCAGTCTTGGCGAGCAGGTCACTCTAACCGCCGTCTGGGGATCGCGGCGCTGGATGGTGACGTCGATGTCGCACTCCGGCGCTGCTGCACGGATCAGGAATCCGCCACCCATCGGGTCGGGCTGGAACGGCAGGCCGGCCGACGCAAACAGAGTCCGGAAATGAGTGAGGACGTCGTGTGGCGGTGCGGCGACTGTATAAGTGGATTCCACCGCGTTCCCCATGTGCCGGTTTGCCGCGGAGGCGCCGGGGTAAGGAACAACCCAAGCTGGCATAACCGACGGAACCGGCGTGACAAATTGCGCGGCCGCCCAGGCCATAAACAGTGCGCAGAGGAACAGGCGGCTCATCGAATCAGTAACCCCGCTTGGCGATGTATTCGTGTGTGGTGAATTTCAAAATGACGGTGATCGGACCGTTGAGCACAGTCCTGTCGAACGAGACATGGATGACCGAATAAGCGCCCGGAGCTCCATCCGGATAATTGGAGCCTTCCACGTATCCAAGAGCGTTCTGCTGGATGCCGGTCATCGTCTGTCCCGTGGAGAGACTACTGCGAGTGGGGTATTCGTGCGAATTCAGTAGTTCACGATAGAAATGATAAATCTCGGTCATCGGCGTGTTGGTCACGTAACGCGCTGTTAGAAAGGCATCTTTTGCCGGATCCACGCCGCTCGCAGGCCGGAGCCCCGCGCCGCTGACGTGCACCAGCCAGGACGGCCAGATCAGAGGAGGAGCGGGCGCGTCGTGATGCTCGCGATGGATACCCATTTCGGCCACTTTTTGCTGATGCTGCTGCATCCATTCGGCCGTACTCATGTGGGTTTGGGGCGGCGCTTGCGGAGTCGAGTTAACACGGGTGGGCTGCGGCCGGCTTGAAATCATTTTGATATCGGCGGGCGAGGAGGGTGAAGTGGACTGAGTCTTCGCCGAGCAGTCCACTCTCACGAAAGCGCCCTCGTCGCGGCTCCGAATCTGGATGAGGAGATCACATTCGCGGGCCTCGGCTCGAATAGACGTCCCTAGGCCGTCGGAGTTGGGCTGAAATGGCAAGCCCTCGGCTCTAAACAGCTTGCCGTAATGCGCCACGATGTCCTCCGGCGCCGCAGCCGTAGTATAGCTGGACTCGACGCTGGATTCTCCCGCACGAACAGTCGGAGTCGTGCCAGGGTAGTTCTGAAGCCATGGCGGAAGTGAGGAAGTTTGTTGGGAGAACCCGGGCATGAGCGCAAGAACAGCGAAAGCCGTGAGGACGAGACTCTTTCCGCACCGATGAGGGTTCATAACTCAGGGAGTCCAGAATATCGGAATCCGCTGAGGTTTCCAGTAAGCCGAATTGCCGGTTCTTGTCGGGTGTTTAGCCTTACCCGAGGCGGGTCCTTACTCAGTCCTCAGCGCGTCCATCGGAGAAATGGACGCAGCGCTCCGGAATCACGGCGACGACGAATGCGCAGATTCCCTGCGTGACGGCGGCGACCGTCAATGCGCGTGGATCCCAGCTCGATGCTCCGTAGAGCTGCGCGGAGATCAGGCATCCGGCTCCGATCGCCAAAAGGTACGCCGAACATCAGACCCAGCAGAACCCGCAGCGACCAAAGCGTGAGTCACGATCGGGACAACCACGGTTCCGGCATCCTTTGCGGGGTTGGTCGCGGTGGGTGAGTCCAGATCAACTTCACGGTTCCACAATTATCCAACGGCGTTTGTCCGGTTTCGATCAGTGAACAGCGTGTCCTCGCCCCCCGCCTCCGGGGCCTCTGGTGATGCCGATTCAGAATTAGAGATCCCTGATTCCCCCACGGGAGGCCGAGCAGATATAAACTATCCATTACGCGTGCGGTCTGTTGCGTAATCAAGTATCGATGGAGGAGTGAGATATGTGTGATCAGGATCATTTTGAGGAGGACCGGGAAAAGTTCGAGGCTCTCGGTTTGGTGACGCGAAAGCAATTCGGCGTGATGTTAGGCGCAGGCATGGCCATGATGCTGCCACAAGTCGCGAACGCTGCGGCGGTGACCGAATCGGATGTGACTGTGCCGACGCCGGACGGCACCGCGGACTGTTATTTCGTGCACCCGTCGAGTGGCACAGCCGCAGGTGTTCTCATTTGGCCGGACATCTTCGGGCTGCGTCCGGCGTTTCGGCAGATGGGCAAGCGTCTCGCCGAATCGGGCTATTCGGTACTCGTGGTGAATCCGTTTTATCGCGTCAAGAAAGCTCCGACTGCGGAGGCCGGTTCCGCGACCCCGATCCCGCAGCTGATGCCGCTCGCGCAAGGTCTGAACGAGACGACGCAGATGACGGATGCGAAGGCGTTCATCGGGTGGCTTGACCGACAGCCGTCGGTTGCCAAAAATCGGAAGATCGGAACCCAGGGCTACTGCATGGGTGGACCGATCGCGTTTCGCACATCCGCCGCCGTACCCGATCGCGTCGGAGCGGTCGCCTCCTTCCATGGTGGAGGACTGGTGACAAATTCGCCGAACAGTCCTCATTTGCAGGCCTCGAAGACCAAGGCTCAGTTCCTCATCGCGATCGCGTCCAATGACGATGCGCGGTCTCCCAACGAGAAGGACGTTCTGAAAGAAACGTTCAGTAAGGCGAACCTTCCCGCGGAAATCGAAGTGTATACGGACGCCGCGCATGGCTGGTGCCCTCCGGATTCGCGTGTCTACAACGAGCCACAAGCCGAAAAGGCATGGAGCCGGTTGCTTGCGCTGTACGGAAAAGCTCTGGCCTGAACACCAGGTCTAGCGGGCTTGCGTTCGGCTCGGTACTACTGAGCCAGGAGTTCGCGAATCGCCGCCAGCTCCCGCCGGCGAGCCGGGGTCGATTTCGGATATTCCATTCTGAGCGCCTTGAGGGCATCGAGAATAATCCGCGACACGATCAGCTGTGTGTTCGCTTTGTCATCAGCCGGCACGACGTACCAAGGGGCCTTATGCGTGGCTGTAGCGCCAAGGCAGCTTTCATAGGCGCTCTTGTACTGCTTCCAGTACTTTCGCTCCTCAAGGTCCTCACTGGTGAATTTCCAGTTCTTTTCCGGCGCATCGATTCGATCGAGGAAGCGCTTGCGTTGTTCCTCTCTGGAGAGGTGAAGAAAGAACTTCAGGATGCAGGTGCCGTTGCGGTAAAGGTGGTCCTCAAGGTTCACGATTGAGCGATATCTGTCACGCCAGATTCCTTTCCGCTCGAGAAGTCTCATCGGAATTTTTTGGCCGCGGAGAATCTCAGGATGCACACGAACGATGAGCACCTCCTCGTAGTAAGACCGATTAAAGATGCCGATCCTGCCGCGCTCAGGCAGCTTCCGCACCGCGTTCCACAGAAAGTCATGATCAAGTTCCTCGGCGCTCGGGTGTTTGAAGCTGAACACCTGACATCCCTGCGGATTTACGCCGGACATCACGTGCTTGATGACGCTGTCTTTGCCAGCCGCATCCATGGCCTGGAATATCAGTAGAAGCGCATAGCTATCGGAGGCATACAGCAGACTTTGTTGTGCGCTCAGGCCACTGATGTGTTCTGCGAGGAGTGTTTGATACTCTTCTTGTGAGTGGTAAACAGGCTTTACGCGAGTCGGCCACTTGTCTAGATTTACTTTATTCCCAGGTTGGACGCGGAAGTCGTCCGGATCAATCTTCTTCATCTTCATCCTCTTGACCGTTGAATCTAGCGCCGGCAATTTTCGCCTTCGTCTAATACCTCCATTGTGATGCCGATCAGGCTCGCCTGGAGAGCGGCTAGGTTGACGAAAGGCTACAAGTTCATCGAGCAGAGAGGCGTTTCACTCAAGTGCTTTTCACAGCCACCAGCGAATTTCGCCCGGCGTGGCCTACACGCTGGCTAATCGTCGAAGTGTTGAAGGAGCAGGCGTGCTCCGAGCGGGTGGTTTTCTCGCCCCTCGGATCTGGTCGCCCACATGACGGAGCGTAACCGTCCACTGCCGAGCAGTGGCTGCGCCGGAATATGCCGCAGTCCAATTCTTCTGGAATTGCTCGGCCTTCTTGCGCTGCCTTTTCTTGAGTGACGCTGAAGTCTCCTGACTGCCTCTGTAGCGCGACACCATCCGCCGAACGGTCGCGCAGTCGTTGAACTCGCCCAATAGCTTCTGTATTCCCTTGAGTTGTCGTATTAAGCCGAGCGTAGAACTGCCGTAAACCGGAGCGAATAGATCGAGGGTATAGCGAAAGTTCTTGGCAGCGATCCTAAAGCGATGGAGTTCTTCAGCGGGCGCTTTGTCGCGTGCTGCATCCTCGCCGTGACGGAAATACTCCTTTGTCATCCGTGGCAGTATTTCCCTGGCGGTGGTTACCACCGAGTTTGCGCAGAACCCATCCGCGGCGCATTCGCTTTTCAATGCCAGACGCCATTTGGCGGTATATCTCCGCCGTAACCAACTCTTCAGCAATACGGCCAGCTCTCTGGCCGTTTCTTCGCGCTCGCTTCGGAACTGCCGTCCGAGTGACCCTGACGGAGTCAACGTCGCGACTAGCTGCATCGCAATATCGAGATCGCGGACGCTCCCCGCCTGGATCATGATCTTCTTCAGCTTGCGCCGGATTCTTCTTGATTCATCTCGGGGAAAACATGGTTTCAACACGATGAGGACGCGGACAAACCTTCGGATAGCGACCCTAAGATCGTGCACTTCCGTGGTGGACTGGGATTTGAGCGTTCGCGCCATCTGAAACGCTAGGCGCTCTAGGAGTTTAGCCGCCTCTTCTTTCGCGAAGTCTCCGGTCGTACGCACGCAGGCACTCCTGACTGAAGATTGTAATACGATTGTAACCTATTAGCTCCGCGAGTCTTCAGCTTTGAATATCGCGCTCTGGCCACTTCTTCAATTTCATTACAGTGTCACGCGCTCGGCCTTAAAATAGTCCCGCGTGACCCTCGCTGAATCCGCATTATTTATTGGTCGCTTCGATTACGCTTGCACTTTTGGCGGGATTAACCGTGTGGGGCAAAGGGCGTGTGCGCTTGTTCAGTTCCGTGATCACGCTGGTGACTGGATACATTGTTGCGAATTCGTTCGGCTTTATCCACGCCAGTCAATGGGCCCAGTTCTCGAATGCGCGTTTCATCGACATTCCACGAATCCATCCGCCCGGATTGGCGTTTAACCCAGGCTTGCTGCTGCCCTTCCTGGTTCTTGGACTCAGCGCGGCGATGAAGGCCGCCGGAGACCTGGCGGTCAGCGAGAAAATCAGCGACCCGGACTGGAAACGGGCTGATCTTCGGAGGGGCCGCTCCGCGATGTTCACATTTGGGGTGGGGACGGTTCTGTCATCGATCATGGGCGGCTTCGCCGTGGCGAGTTCGTCCAGCAACATAGGCCTCTCCGCTGCGACCGCCGCCGCTAGCCGCTACGTCGGCTACGCCTGTGGCGCAATTCTGATTGCTCTGGCGTTTTTTCCCAAGCTCGTGACGTTGTTCGCCATCATGCCGCCTCCCGTGGCGGGCGCGATGTTCCTATTGGTGGTCTCCTACAACCTGATCGCAGGTATGCAAATCATCATGAGCCGCATGATGGAGACGCGGCACACTTACATCATCGGATTCTCGCTGTTGTTCGGGCTGGGCGCCGAGAACATGTCCGATCTGGCGGCGCAGGCGCCAGAATTTCTTCGGCCGCTGTTGAGCTCCGGGCTGACCGTGGCCACCGTCATGGTAGTTTTATTGAACGCACTCTTCCAGGTGGGCACGTCCCGCAGGCAAACCATTCAGCTGCCGGCAACCCCCGAGTCGATCGACTCCCTTTGTGGATTTATCGAAGAGTTTGCCGCACAATGGGGCGCGCGCCGTGAGGTTGTTACGCGCGCGGTGAGCGCGATGGTGGAGTTTTTCGAGTCTGTAATCGTGAACGAGCTGGTTGCGGTGGGCGACGTGGCGGTCTCGGCCTTTTTCGATGAATACCGGCTCGATTTCGCGATCCGATATCGTGGTCAGATGCTGGAGATTCCCACCAGTCGCCCGCAGATCACGATCGATTCCGATCCTGCCGACGTGCTCAGGCTGTCCGGCTACATGCTCTCGCGCCTCGCCGACTCGGTGCAGACCAGCTTCTCAAACGGTGTTATTCAAATCGACGTCCATTTCGATCACTAGAGCGCTCATCTCACGCTTGCCAGTATTTTACAAACACAAAGAAATTGCGGCCATCCCTGCGTTCATAGTGGACCCTGTCCATCATGTTGCGAACCATGAAAACGCCCAACCCGCCGGCCTTGCGTTGTTCAATAGGAACGTTGAGGTCGGGAGGCGGAAGCGTTAGGGGATTGAACGCTTTGGCGTTGTCACTGACCTCCACTTCGATACCGCCCCGTACTCCATCTAGGACTCTGTAGCAGACCTTGATGTCGTAGTCCTGCCCGGGGAGGCATCCGTGGCGAATGACATTGCTGAGGACCTCCTCCAGGCAAATGGTGACGGGCACCTCAAAATCCTCGGGCAGCGCACAGCGGACCCACAACTCGCGCAGTGCGATGTTGGCGCGTTCTACTTCCGAAAGCTCATTCCTGATATCAAGAATCTGGACCATGGGCTCCGGCATTTGATCTCCATCCCTGTGTCAGCGAGCGCAACGAAAACGAGTCTCCGCTTATCTTTCGGACGGCTCGTGAAGACTCTCTTCTTCGGGTCTATAGAGCCGCTCCTCGTCGGCATCGTATTCGAACAAGTGGGCGTAGCGACCCCAGTCCACTAAAGTCTCGAATTGGCGCTCAGCCTCCGATGCCGAGAAGTGTTCGTCCAGAATATTGAGCAGGAAGTCCTTCCCAATTCGGCCGTCTTTCTTTTGACTCAGGGCTTGTATTACCGAAGTGACAAAGGGAACGTGGCTTAAGAACTGCTCCTTAAAGATTTCGTGACTCCGATGTACGCCGGCGGTGGCAAACTCCCTGCCCGCGTCTGTGATGGTTACGTCACCGTGTGCGACCTCGGCCAGGCCTAACAGGACAGACGCGTCGACGGCGGGAAGGAGGTCGTCGACCTCCAGGCGGACGCTGTCGGCGAGTTTGGGCAGGTCCTCCCGCCCGCCGCGATCGTTGACGATTTCGAGCAGCCCGCTGATTCCTCCCACGCGGGCGTGGGGCAGCATTGGAAAACGCTCCGAATCCTTGCGGGCGGGCAACTCTCCTACCGGTGCGTTTGGATTCGTCATCACGGTATAGATGTAATCCACCAATGCTACGAACCGCGCTCCTTTTTTGTCGCGCGGCCGGGGAATATCTACCTTCACCTCACCCCGAATGCAGCCGGGATTGGTCCCGAGAATTACGATCCTATCGGCGAGAAGTACGGCCTCTTCAATGTTATGGGTCACGATCAGAATACTTTTTGCCGGGAATACGCCGCGTTCCCACAGATCGCTGATTTCACCACGAAGATTCTCGGCCGTGAGCACATCGAGCGCGCTGAACGGCTCGTCCATCATCAGGACATCTGGTTTCATGACGAAAGCGCGTGCGAAGCCAACGCGCTGGCGCATCCCGCCGGACAGCTCCTTCGGATAAGCTCCTTCGAAGCCTTCCAGGCCGACCATGCTTAACGCCAGGGTCGCCTCTTTTTCTGCGGCCTCCTTGGATACCCCGCGTGCGAAGAGTCCAAGTTCGGCGTTCTCCTGAACGGTTAGCCATGGCAGAAGCGCGAAACTCTGAAAAACCATGGCGACTTCCGCATTCGGACCTTCGAGCGGAACCCCATTCATGAGGACGCGACCCCGGCTTGGCTGAATGAGACCAGCGAGAATGCGGAGCAGCGTGCTCTTGCCGGAACCACTGCGCCCGAGCAGCGCCACCACCTCGCCCGGGAGGATGTTGACCGTGACTTCTTCCAGCACAGTCTGCTCGCCGCCGGCCGGCAAAGGGAAGCTCTTTGCGACCTGTTCCGCCATCAATAAGCTTGTAGTGTTTTCCATTCGACTCACCCCAGGCGATATTTATTCTCAGCCATGTCGTACAGCGGCCTCCACACCAGCCGATTTAGTGTCACTACGAATATGCTCATCAGCCCAACCCCGAGGGCGATGCGCGGCCAATCGCCTTTGGCCGTTGCTTCAGCAATATAGGCGCCGAGCCCATTGGCTTTCAACGTGGTGTCGCCCCAGGATACAAGCTCGGAAACGATGCTCGCATTCCAGGCTCCGCCGGACGCGGTAATGGCGCCGGTTACCCACGATCCAAAGATACCCGGTCCGATTAGCGCGCGCCACTCCCGGCTGCGCCGCAGACCGATGCTGGCCGCCATCTCCCGCAGATCGTTGGGAATACTCTGCGCCCCTCCGATCACATTGAACAGCAAATACCACTGGGCTCCTAACGCCATCAGCAGCATGCTGCCCCAATTGAGACTCAAGCCAAGCTTGATAAACCCCAACGTTGCGAACGGGAACAGGAAATTGGCAGGGAATGACGCCAGAATCTGAACGATCGGCTGCGATATTCGTGCGAGTTTGGGGCTGAATCCAATGGCCACGCCGACGGGCGTCCAGACCAAAGTGCTGAAAATCAGCAGGGCGAATACACGCGCCAGAGTCAAGAGCCCGAGCGTCGCCGCGTGTCCTACCTCGCCGATACCAACCTCGGTCAGAACAAAGCGAACTGCAGCGAACAGTAGTCCGGCCGTCACCAGAATGAGAACGGCGTTGTATACGATATCGCCTTTCTTTGATACTCGTCCCTGCTGCGTTGTTGATGGAACGGCCGTCGCCCGCGATAGCATTCGATCGCACTTGTGGAGCAGCGGTTCGATCAGCCGCTCCGCATAGCGAGGCAGCGAAGCGGAACGCCAGAGATCGACAAGCCAGAACCGGCGCTCTTCCCCCGCGCTGAGCTCGAGCTTGTATCTGTCCGCGACCGTGACAAGCGGCTTCCAGAAGAGCTGATCGATGACCAGAATCAGAACGATCATTGTGACGATGGCCCAGCCAAGCGCTTTGAGATCCTTCGCTGCGATCGCCGCCGCCACGTAGGAGCCGATTCCAGGCAATGTGTACTGCCGGTTGAGCACGCTGATCGCTTCGCTGGCCGCGAGAAAAAACCAGCCGCCGCCAAAGCTCATCATTCCGTTCCAGACAAGGCCAATCACCGAAGCAGGCAGTTCCAGCCGCGTGAAGCGTTCCCAAGCGGATAAACGGTAGAGCGTCGCCATCTCGTCCAGTTCGGAGGGCACCGATCGCAGCGACTGGTAGAGCGAGAAAGCCATATTCCATGCTTGTCCGGTGAAAATCGCGAAGATAGAGGCGGCTTCCAATCCGAGCAGGCTTCCACGAAACAGCGCGATGAACGCCGTCACGGTGACGGAGAGAAATCCAAGGACGGGAACCGACTGCAGGATATCCAGCAGCGGCACCAAGACGCGCTCTGCTCGTTTGCTGCGCGCCGCGGTGTAGCCATAGACGAAAGTGAACAGAGTGGAAAACCCGAGGGCGACAAACATTCGCAAGGTCGATCGGGCGGCGTAATTCGGCAGGTTACGCGGATCAAGACCCACGGATGGAATAATGTCCGGCGGGCTGAACTTCACAAACGACTCCGCCCCGACGCGCGACACGACGTAAAGCAAGGTCAGGACGCCGAGGCCGATTGTGAAATCTGCAAGTCCAAGAGCTGGCCGCTTGACGTCGGCCTGAAGCGAGAACGCGAAGAACTTGCGAGGGAAGTTAAGGGACATGGGGGCTCGGAATCGTTGACGTTCCGCCGATGCGGCACTTAACCATGGTATTCGTCTTGCGACTTCTCTGTGCGATGCTGATCGTCTCGGGTTTCTGTTTCTTGCTGGACAAGGAAATACGCTTTTTGGGGAACTGGAGGATGATGATCGATATGGAACAACATCGCATCGGACGCGTGGGCTGGCTTCGCGCGTCCGTCTTAGGTGCAAATGACGGCATCTTATCCACGGCGAGTCTAATCATCGGTGTTGCAAGTTCTCACGGAACGCACAGTAACGTGATGATCGCTGGAGTCGCGGGGCTGGTAGCTGGGGCGATGTCGATGGCTGCAGGGGAATACGTCTCCGTGCATTCCCAGGCCGACACGGAGAAGGCTGAGCTAAAGCTCGAACAAGGAGAACTCGAACGCGACAGCGAGGGCGAACATCGAGAGCTTGCCGCGGTTTACGTGGCCAGGGGGCTTGATCCACAGCTCGCGAAACAGGTCGCCAGCCAGTTGATGGCCCATGACGCGCTCGGCGCCCATGCGCGCGATGAACTAGGGATCTCGGAAACGCTGACCGCGCGCCCGATTCAGGCGGCCCTGGCATCGGCGGCCAGCTTTGCGGCGGGGGCGGCATTGCCCCTTTTGGTCGCCGCGTTCGTTCCCCAGCCAACGCTGATCCCAATCGTTGCCGGCAGCACCTTAACGTCTCTCGCGCTCTTAGGAGGGCTGGCGGCGCACGCCGGTGGAGCGGGCATCGTCGCAGGCTCCACGAGGGTTGCTTTCTGGGGTGCGCTTGCGATGGCGGTGACCGCCGGCGTTGGGGCCTTGTCCGGAACCGTTGTGTAGGTAAGTTACTCAGCCCAGACTAACCACGGATGCTCGAAGGGGACTCGCACGTCGGGATGGTATGGAACCACGCGAACGCTGAAGCCATAGGAGCCGCTCTCGAGGCACTCCAGTTGGCCCTCATATTGATGTTCGTTTTCAGCCATTCCCGCGTGCTTCATATCGCTCGATGTACTATCCGCGATCCGGCCGTCCCCATCGACTGAGCCTGAGACAATTTGGACCCGGACATACTCCGGGGGGATCTCGCCAAGAACAATCGATGCGGTCACGCGTAGCTTTTCCCCCACCTTAATTTCGTGACTGTTCTCAACCCGAACCCGTGTGATCTTCACTTGGGAGCCAGCGGTTCGAAGAAGGCTGCGCCATTTGAGAATGGGGCCGAGTCTTGCGCCACCCTGGGCGGCTAACTCGGAGTACCGCTTCGCCGAGGGGAGATAGAAGCGCTCGACGTATTCCGTTACCATCCGGTTGGTGCTGAATATCGGACATAAGCGCTTCATCGAAGTTTTCATTTTGGCGATCCAGCGGCGCGGGAGGTTCCCCTGGTCACGCTCGTAGAACATGGGGGTCACCTCAGTCTCGAGAAGATTGTAGAGAGCATCGGACTCTACGGCGTCCTGATAGTCATCGTTGTTGTAATCTTCACCGCTGCCGATCGCCCAGCCAACTTCACGGTCGTATCCTTCCGCCCACCACCCGTCCAGCACGGAGAGATTCAGACCGCCATTGGGCAGAAGCTTCATGCCGCTGGTACCACTGGCTTCATTGGGACGCCTGGGCGTGTTCAGCCATACGTCGACACCTTGCACCAGGTGGCGGGCGACCCGTATGTCATAGTCCTCCACAAAGACAACGTGGGGGCGGATTTCGGGATCAGCGGCGAAGTGGATGATCTGACGGATTAAGTCCTTTCCGGCGGCGTCGTGAGGATGTGCCTTTCCTGCGATTAGAATCTGGACGGGCCGCTCCGGGTTCGTCAAGATGCGTTTTAGGCGGGGGACATCCCGCACCATTAAGGTTGCGCGCTTATAAGTTGCGAATCGGCGTGCAAAACCGATGGTCAGAGCGTCCGGATTGAAAACAGACCGCGCGGTGGAGATTTCTGCATCCGAACGTCCGCGCCTCCGCAGCTGGGATTCCAAGGCTTGGCGGGAGTAATTGACCAGGCGTTCCCGCCGAATCTGATGGACGCGCCAGAGTTCATGATCGGGAATCCGGTCGATGCGGTTCCAGACATCACTCGCGGCGGGCTCCTCGGCCCAGCGGGGTCCAAGATAGCGGTTCAGCAGCGCGGTCATTTCCAGCGAGACCCAGCTGCGGATATGCACGCCATTGGTCACCGACTCCACCGGGATTTCCTCGAGTGGATAGCCAGGCCACATCCCACGGACCATCTTGCGAGTAATGACCCCGTGGAGGCGGCTGACTCCATTGGCCGCAGAACTGAGGCGGGCGGCGAGGAAGGCCATGTTAAAGCTCTCGCTGGGATCCGAGGGATTCTGACGCCCATAGCTCATCAGCCGTTCGAACGGGATGCCAAGCCGCTCGGCAAAGGGCCCAAAATACCGCGCCATCAGCTGCGCATCAAAACGATCGAAGCCCGCTGGGACGGGAGTGTGGGTGGTGAAGAGGCTGCCCGCGGCGGCAAGCTGGCGGGCTTCGAAGAACGACACCTTGAGCTCTTCCATCAAGGCGCGCGTCCTTTCGAGACCCAGAAACGCGGAGTGTCCTTCATTCAAATGGCAAACGGCTGGCCGGATTCCGAGCGCGGCGAGCGCGCGCATACCGCCTATCCCGAGGACGATTTCCTGCTGGAGGCGGAGTTCGCCATCGCCGCCATACAACGAACCCGTGATCCGGCGGTCTTCCTCCGAGTTCTGAGGGACATTCGTGTCGAGCAGGTATAGCGGGACACGGCCCACCTGCACCTTCCAAATCCGCGCAAATGCCTGGCGTCCGGGAAGCTCCAGGGATACGGTGAGAGGCTTGCCTTGGGCATCCATCTCCGGCGAAAAAGGCAAGGTGGAGAAATCGTTCACCGGGTATATTTCCTGCTGCCAGCCATCGGCGTTCAGGTACTGCTGGAAGTAACCGCGCTGATACAACAGACCAACCCCCACTAGTGGCAGGCCCAAGTCGCTGGCGGACTTAAGATGATCTCCTGCCAGGATTCCCAGGCCACCTGCATAGTTGGGTATGCATTCTGTGAGGCCGAACTCAGCCGAAAAATACGCAAAGACGTCCCCAGCGGCGTCGGGATGTGCATGCCCGAACCACCCCTTGCCGGACAGGTACTCCGACAGGCTGGCAGCAGCCCGATCCAGCTCGGCGAGAAATGCCTCATCGGAGGCGAGCTCGGCTAGGCGCCGCTGGCTCGTCCGGCCGAGGAGCAGGAGTGGATTGTGGTTTGTTTCCTCCCAAACGTCGGGATTGAGGCTCTCGAATATGGCCCTGGTTGGATGGTCCCAAGACCACCGGAGGTTCAAGGAGAGTCTAGTGAGGGCCTCCAACCGGGCCGGAAGCGAAGGCGAGACTTGAAAGCCGAATACGCGTGGCATGACTAATCATCAATAGCAACTGAACACCGCAACTGACATCCGCAATTCTACGCCAAGCACCTGGCGCTCGGGTTCACCAGTCTGATCGCGCGAGCAGTGCTTCTTCCGCTCTAAGCCAGTCCTGTTGCGGCGAACCCTCCGGGCAGCCTCTCCGTTGCCACAAAGCATACGCGAGCGAAGCGATCTGCTCCTGAGTAGGCTCTAATTCGTCCGATGGCGGATTTTTCGGCCCTTCCTGGAGCGCCATCACAATTCCTTTTCGCTCCTGCATCTTGAAAGAGAACATAGGTAGCCTCATTTTACGGCTCTATGTGTGAAAGTCTTGTGAATTGAGACAGCCGCTCTGTGATGGCGGTCATGTGATTGATTCAATGTAACTTAAGTCGGCCTGGAATCGGATAGAATAAGTCCGATCATCCGGACAGAAGAAGGGGAGCGGTAAAATAAGAATGGTTATGCGATGCCCAGTGTGCGATGAGCTTCACAATGAGTACCGTCGAGCTTGTGAGGCGGAGGCGACAGCTACTTTGCAGCAACGCGACGGCAGTGTGCTTAGGCCTCGGCAGGAGGCCGTGGGTGGAGACAAATCTCAACGATGTCAGGAAACCATTCACTTGAGCAGAAGGCAGCAGCTGCAGATTTCATCTCGTCTTGAACAGCACCAAGACTCTGATTGTCCAAACGGACAAGCCGACCTTTAGATCTCAGTGTTGCGCCGATTCTTGCAAGGGCCGCAAACGGATCGCCATTCATCAACCTGTCACCATCGCAAGGATAGACTCAGGGCAGACACGTGCCCGTCAAGGAGATCAGGATGGTCTTCAAGAACATCGTCTTCCCTGTAGACTTTTCGGATCGCTGTTCGGCCGCAGCGAAGTATGTCCGCGATATGGCTGCCACCTTCGCGTCGAAGGTAACCCTGGTCCACGCTGTTGACGATCCGTTGGGTTGGTACGGCTCGCCGGACCCGATCAGGGCCGTCGAGATCGACCTCCCACGTATACTTGAGGAATCGAAGCAATCCCTACAGCGTTTCGCCGAGGCCGAGTTTCCGGGTGCTGATGTTTCTAAGGTGTCGGAACTGGGCGATCCAACGGAGTTGATCGAGAGAACCAGCACGGACTTGAAAGCAGACTTGATCATGATGCCCACGCTCGGCGGTGGCCGGTTCCGAGCTGCTTTGCTGGCGTCCGTCACAGCCAATGTGCTTCACGATCTTCCGATTCCGGTATGGACCGAAGTGCATCAGGACTCGACCTTATTGGAGCATCATCTGCCGATCCGTAACGTGGTCTGCGCCATCGACCTCGAGCCTGAAAGCGCAGGAGTACTGCGGTTCGCCTCCGATTTCGCCAGCCATTGCGGCGCCGCGTTGCATATCGCACACGGCATTCCTGTCACTGAACTATTGCTAGGAAAATACATTGAGGTCAAGCCGCCTGCTTATATGGAGGACTTCGCACGGGCGGAGATCGAGAAGCTCCAGCGCGAGGCGGGAACTTCCGCAGATCTCTGGCTGGAGGGCGCTCCGATTGCGGAAGTGGTTCGCAACGCCGCCATTCACCACCACGCCGATCTCATCGTATTAGGCCGCGGCGGGATCGGCCACTTTGCGGGCCAATTGAAGTCACACACGTACTCGATCATTCTGAAATCGCCCTGTCCGGTCTTGAGCTTGTAGTGGGCATCGGTTCTACAATCAAACGCTCACGACGGGACACGGAGCTTGGCAGATTGTGGCGAGAGTATGGGCGCCGAGCCTCTTTTCCGGATGACCCTCGCAACAGCGGCCGATGACTAATAGCTGAGCGCCCTTGTCCACAGCGGCCTGAGAGATGGACTTCGGTATATCGCCGTCGCTGACTACCAAAATCTCCGCGTGGATCCCAGAATCGAGCAAGAGAATGCGCAGTCGTTCCTCTGCGCCCCAGTGAGCCTCTTCATGCCACTGGAACATATAGCGCTCCGGCAAGTTGGGAGGAGCATCTACCACCGTGTGGACGACCGCCAACTTGGCGTCGAATTCGGACGCGAAATCCGCAGCCCACCGGATCGCCTTGATGCTCTCCGGCCCAAAGTCGACCGCGCACATTACCAAACGAACTTCAGCCAGATCGACCGGAGACGAATCCGCAAGATGCACGCCGGTCCACACGGGACATTCAGCATCATGCAGGACCTTAGCCGTAACCGATCCAAGGAGAAACCGCCGGAAGACCCCATAACCGCGGGTCGGCATCAGGATCAGGTCGGATTTTTCGGCGCGCGCGCATTCGACGATCAATTCGGCCGGATCGCCGCTACGGATCACACGCTTGACAGGAAGCCCGCTTAGTTCATTTGCTCCGAACTCCTCCAACTGCTTCCGCCGCCTTTCCACTTGTTCGGCTTGTTCCGCTTCCGTTGAAGTAATCCCAAATCCTAACGGCCCGGCCAAAGGATAAGCAGCCGGGAATTCGTTCACATGAAGCAGGACGACCTCGGAATGAAACCGGCGGGCGAGCGCGCCCGCATGCTGGGCCGCGGTTACGCTGTGATCTGAGAAATCTATAGGGACCAAGATTCTGGCTAAATGTGCCATCCCGACGCCTTTCCGACACTGGGCGCTCAATAGCGTGTGATCGCCACCGCCACTGCATCCCTCAAAAACTTTCCCTAACAAATATATACCTAGCCGCACTCTTAGCTGAACCGACGTGCTTATCGAACGCCCGGACAGGTTTCCTCAGATCTGAAATCAATCCCTCCTAAGAGGCTTAGCAGACGCCGAGCTCGACTGCGGCGTGGTCCGGAAATTAGTTTGGCCGACGTACCCTCACGGAATTCCACTTCCCCGATTGCTGAAAACCAGAACCTGCCCGTCTCGGTAAAGCCTGCGTTGTGGCTGTCTCCCCAACGGAGCCTTCGGCTCTAGTTGAAGGTTTACGCTGGCTAGGGCCGTGCCAATTCCATCCGTTCTGAGAGGCCAGATCTTCAGCATGTGCCGCGCAGTAGGCGGTCAGGACTGCCTTTTGTGCGGTATTTGGTTGGGGGTCTTCGCAAACTACATACTCGGCTCCGGCCCCGCACCCGCACACCTGGCACAAGACCGCGTTTATGGGAACCGATTTGATCCGTACCGACATTTGAGCCAGGATAACACTAGCGTAAGTCAGGTTGTGAGGCAGGGACCAAGGCTTGGCTCAGGGCCGAAACGCCAGTGTTTCGGAGAATTTGCTCTCGAGAAACCTGCCATTGGTGAGCAAGGTTTCCGCATCCCCGTCAAAAGCGCTCTTGGCGACACTCTTCAGAGAGGTATCCAGCATGCGTAGTTGATCGAGCAGGGTTGTGAGGCGGTGCGGCCGTCTGCCAACGGCTGCACTTGGGCGTAAAACCTGGGTAGCCGCAGATAGGCGGCTAGCGTGTCCGGAAGGTAACGGCGCACTGTTTCGATTACCGTGAAGGAATCCTTCGCCGAGATCGCCCCCCGGTCCTTCATCTCCTGCAAACGCGGCAGCATCTCGCTGAGCGTGGCCTGAATTTCATGCAGCACTTCCAAGGCATCCTTCGGCAGTCCCTGGGCGACGCTATCCACCAGTTTCCGCACCTGCTGCGCCAGTTGTTCGGTGGAAAGCTCGGTTTGCGCCGCCGTCTCCGCCAAATCGCTCCGCGGCCACCCGAGGACGCCCGCGCCGTAGAGGCCAGCCACGATCAGCCACCAATACGCGTGAATAACGCCGGCGAAAAACAGACCAAGGCCGCCCATTGCCAGCACGCATCCGGCGATATTGCCTGTGCCATACAAAAAGAGCTGCAGCCGCTGCCCGGCGGTGAGCGCCGGGCCTGTCATTGGTCCGGGAATGCGTTTACTGGTATCCACGAATCTCTTTGAACACAGCCGCAAGCGTATTGGACCGTGAATCAAATAGTTTACCGCCAGTGAGCTCGGCCAGCCGCCCAAGCTCTTTCGGACTGCCCTCGCCGAACAGGATGGGAAACACAGGAATACCGCGCACGCTGTCGCCTTCGGACTGATACCAATCGGCGAACTGCTTCTCATCGAGCCCGCGATTGTTTTCGCCATCGGTCATCAGCACCACGGTGTAGTAGCGCTTCTCTTTTCCGCGGCTCCGCTCCCGGCTCAATTCGGTGAGCGCCCGCTGGACGCTGGTGTAAATGGCGGTCGCCCCTCCGGAGGACAACGGCTTAATGAACCGCGCGATGCTTGCGCGGGCCTCGGCATTTTCCGCTGGCGTTGAGCCCATCTGAAACAAAACGGTGGGGGAAGGCTGCGAGGAGAACGTGATAATCCCCACCTCCTCCCGGTTCTGGAATCGTGCGTAATGATCGGAAGCGACCGAGGTATTCGACGCCAGCAGCAGCATCGCCTCCTTCAGCGAGTTAATGCGGTGTCCCTCCATAGAGCCCGAAAGGTCCAACACATATCGCGAAGAGCCCGGAACGCGAACATCGGCCAGAAACGTATCGAGCAGCGCCGCGATCAATGACGCCTGACCCGGGAACGGCAACTCGACCAGCGTACGCTTCGGAATCGCGGGAGCCACGTCCGCGTCCGTATTGACGGGCCGCCGCAGGGTGCGCGCCGACATCGCGCTTTGAAACTCTTTGCCCCGCAAATAAGCCACCAACCTGTCGTAGTCGGCCTTCCGCGACGCGTTCAGGAGCATCAACGGATAGTCGGCGGTGATCGGTCGAACTGACCAGAATCGACTTACCCACCGCGTAGGTACTGTTGCCGGGCAAATCCTTCCAGCGGGTGCCCTTCTGCATCATATCGAGCAGCTTCGCCATGTCGACAATGAAGTTCGCGCCGTCTTTGTGGGACACCAGCCCGGACGCCTGCAGCACGGGGATCAATTGCTTCCAACTGGCCACAGCCATCGGGGTGTAGAAAGTCGCGTAAGTACGCTTGGAGCCGGTGTTTTGCGCGATCTTCACCGCAGCATGCGCGCCGGCGGGGTAAGCCGCGTCGAAGCTCTTAAGGTCCGGCCGGGTGGCGATTTCGCGCGAACCAGCCTTTTGTACGGTAATCTGGATCCCTCGGCATCCAGCACCTTCGCCAAATCGCTGTCAGTGAGGAACTTCTCTTTCTCGGAGCCGGTGAGAACCTTAACCGTAATGCGGGAGTTGGCGCGCCGGGATGAAATCTCCGACTCCTTGCGGTCCCTCATGGAAAAAACAATGGCGATCGCAACGCCGATAAGCAACAGGACGGCCAGCAGGGGTCCAACAGCTTTACGAAGATTCATTCGTTGTCTCGATGGTAGCCCATCAGTCACTGATTACGACCATTTTTAACGTTTCGTTCACGTAACAATGGCGCTTGCACAGACCATTTCAGCCTCGCTGCAAGTTGGCCAATTGGTGCGAATCTCCATGTGGATTCCATCGGAAGTCTGTCAAGAAGAGCCTGCAAGTCAGTAACTTGCGCGTTTTTAGACCGCAACGTGCATCTCTGAAAAAACGTATACTGACTCTACATGGAGGCGTAACGGATGATTAAGTCGATCGCTATTGTCGCCGGCAGCTACCTGCTCTCGGTTGTTCTTGTCCTGGCAACGGATCCGTTGCTATCGCTCCTCTTCCCTGGCGACTTCGTCAAAGACAAGGTCCCGACCGACGCCGCTCTCATCGCGAGCACGTGTCTCTTCGTTGCCGTCTCGATCCTCTGCGCATGGGTCTGCGCCCGCTTTGCTCCGGGCCGTGCGGCAAGGCACGTGCTTTGGTTCTTCATCGTCGGGGAGGTGATGGGGATCGGTGCGATCATTCCAAACTGGAGCAAGGGCTGGCCGCACTGGTACTGGTTGTCATGGCTGCTCACTTGGCCTGTGAGTTGCTGGATAGGCCTGATGCTGGCGCGGCGCCGGGTGGATCCGCCGGCCACCTGACTTCAGATCCACGGCAGAAAAGATGCACGAGAGCCTGACTTATTCGCCGAACGCGCAGTGCAGCTTGGCGCACCGCCGCAAAAAGCTGCCATTGGCGGCTGGAAGTTTAACGGACGTAGCCATCGCGCCCTTGAAGTAATGAAGTTTGCATGGAGCGGCCTTCAATCCGTCCGCAGCATCCCACTGGTGTTGCGCTTGGGTACGGCCCCCACTGGAATCGTCTTCACCACTTTCATCGTCCGGTTATCCACTACCGCTACCTCATCCTCGCCAGCAATGGCCACATACAGGTTCTTGCCGTCGGGAGGGATGGTGAGCCACTCCGGGTGGCTACCCACCGGAACCACCTTCAGCAGCTTGTAATCCGGTAACGAGTAGGCGGCCACATAGCCATAATATTTGCTCGTGGCCCACAGCGTTATTCCGTCCGGCGTGATGGCCAACCCATGGGCGGGTGCTCCCTGGATGCCCTGCGTCTCTCTTTTCTGCCCCGCGGGGTCCGGAAGCGTAACGCGCCGGACTTCTTTTCGGGAAGCAAAATCGACCACTGCGAATCCATGAAAATCGGATAGTTGGACGATGATCTCTTTGGTCGAGCCGTCGGCATTTCTCGTGAACGACATCGGCCGGATCCCGGCGCTTAGCGTGAGTGTCCAGGCTACCCGATTACCTTCAGTTTCAATCACAGTGATCGTGCTCGACGGAATCGACCCGGCGACCACATACTTGCCGTCCGGCGTCACATAGACGTTGTGGATCGCACCGTTCACCGGTATGCTCTTCACGTTGGTCAGCGATGTCGTATCAATTACATCCACCGCGCCTGGCGCCTGCGCGATCCCCACGTAGACGAACGAGCCATTCTTCGCGACATCGACATTGTTCGGCCGGCCGCTCAGCGGAATCCGCTTAGTCACCTTGAGCGTCTTGGCATCGACCACGTCCAATGTGCGCAGCGATTCGTCGGTGACGTAAATCCATCTCCCGCCTGGCGCAATCGCCACACCATGCGGAACCTCAATATCCTCGATCGTTCCTACCACCTGGTTGGTGGCGGGGTCGATCACATGAATATTATCCCCAGCGGCGTTGGTTTGCAGAACCCGAGCAGCGTCCGCGTGCAGCAACATCACTGTCCCGAAAACACCGAAAGCCACGCGAATCATTGGGAGCCTCCTATTGTCCTGCCGTTTACCCAGTCAGCCAGAGTCCGCCATTCCGGATCGTCCTGCGACGTCCAGTGCTTGCCGCCGGCATGAAAGTGGTCGCCTCCCCCCGCCGCCGCCAAGGGATGCAAGAGCAAGGGACTCTTCAATGGGTTCCCTGGTACCACGAATTGACGCCACACCGCGTAGTTCCTGCGAGATTGCTCCTCATTCCACGCGGCCGCGTCCGGGGCGAGTGGTTGCAGCGGCGGGCTGCCGTGACTATGACACGTCACGCAGCGGGCGTGTCCCGGCCGCTTCTTCAGGAAAATCGGCTGCACCTTGTCTTTAAAAAAGGCGTAATCCAAGGACTGCCCGTCCGCGCGCGAAGCCGCCCATAGCGCGGACAAAATGGACAATGCTAGGACACGTAGTGGCGTCATTCTAAACTCGCTGTTCAGACCTATCACAGCATTTCGGCCGCCTGCGATTACTTCCCCTGGCCGGGTGAACGGTACTTGGTGGACAGCGTCATCGCCTGGTCGGTTTCTTCGACCGTCAACAACGGAGTCGTCCTGAGGTTGACCATGCCGGTTTGTCCGACGCTCAACGACAGTGCGGCGATGGCGACGTTGTCCGGTGCGTCCACAATTAATACGATATCGTCGGCGCCGAGAGCGAAATGCAAGCTCTCCAACCTGCCTTTGAGGCTCTTCATCGCGACCTGCACTGCAGCCTTACGGCCAGAGGCGGTATCTTTCACAAGCCCTTTGAGGCCTTCGGGCGTATAGCTTCCCTGGATCAGGTACTTCGGCATGATCTTGTCCTTTCGGCGGAAGTCGCGCGGAGTCTCCCAGCGACCATGTGGAGTCTACAGGAGTAAGAGACGGAAAGCAAGTGCGAATTGGGGTTCCGGGATCGGCCTACCGGGCGAGATCCATAACGGTCTCCAGCAACATGTTCGCGCCATTGGCGCAATCCTGCCAAGACGTCAGTTCCTTGGGCGAATGGCTGATTCCGCCGATGCTCGGTACAAAGATCATTCCCATCGGCATCAACGTTGCCATCATTTGCGCATCGTGTCCCGCCCCACTCGGCAGGTGCCGGGATTGGAGCCCCAGCCGGCTCGCCGCTGCTTCGATCGAACGTTGCACTTCGGGAGCCGCCGCGGCGGACTCGCTGTGGCCCGCGCGCGTCATCGAGATCTCCGTCCTCGTCTCCGACGCAATCGCGGACGCGCGCGCCTTTATTTTTTCACCCAGCCGTTCGATCTTCGCCGACGAAAGATCTCGCAGTTCGATGGTCATGCGAACCTCTCCCGGGATCACGTTCGTCGCATTCGGAGAAACGTCCAAGTGGCCCACGGTTCCCACTTGAGCCCCCGATTCGCTCACCACAACCTCGCGGACTGCCAAAGTCAGCTCCGCCGCCGCAACCAGAGCGTCCTGCCTCAACTGCATCGGAGTAGTGCCCGCGTGGTTGGCCGCTCCCGTAACCACCACGGTGTAATCGTCAATGGAAGCGATCCCGTCCACGACGCCTACCGGCACTCCCTCGCGCGCCAGCGTCCCGCCCTGTTCGATATGAAGCTCCACGTAGGCGTGATACATCTCTGGAGTCAATCGAGCGGTTTCGAGCCTTGCCGGATCGCCTCCGATTCGCCGGATGGCCTCCGTCTTCGTCAGCCCCCGCGAGACTTGTGTCATCTCGCCTGGCCTTTGCTTTCCCGCCGCTGCCCGGCTTCCGTTTAGCATCGCTCCCGCAAACGACGCCTCTTCGCAAGCCCAAACGACGGCCGTGAGCCCACGCCTAGTGACAATGCGCAGGTCATTGAACATTCGCAGAATCTGGACCGCCGACAGCGAACCAAGGTCGCCGTCAAAATTGCCTCCGTCCGGCACTGAATCGATGTGAGATCCAAATAGCACGGGCGGAAGCGAAGGCTCGCTGCCAGGGCGCGATGCGAAGATGTTGCCGGCGGCATCGATGCGAACCGCCGCACCTGCGCTCCGCATCAGGTCCATGACGAACTTTCGTCCCGCAATATCGGCGTCGGAGTAGCCGATCCGGCTCACGCCGTTCTTAAACGTTCCGCCATCCGGCCGTCCGAAAACGCTGAGCGCCTCCAAGTGATCCTTGATCGTAGACGCATCAATTCGGGGCAAACTAGCGCCCCGCAAACTTCCAAGAGCGCCTGCGGCCAGATAACCGACAAAGTCCCGCCGATTCATTTGTAATTAAGTCTACTGCATCCTGACGCTAAGGAAGAGTGCGGCGCAAATCGCGAAGCGTCTTATGTTGATTGGGTGAGATGCCACGTTTTGCCTCGAAGCGGTTCTCCCCCCTCAGCCATTCGGAGAGTGGACGCGTGCCAATTCGAAGCTGCGCGCGTCTGAGCATCGAACTCAGAAATCTGACCTCGGCCAGAAGGTTCCGCTCCGGATGTCCCCGTGCCTCTCGCTTTATGATCACCCCGCCTCTGCCGGCCCAAAGCAATCCCCACTTCGGAGGAAGATCCTTCACTTGGATCACGTCTGCGGGACAAAGGTAATAGCGACGCTGGCCCATTCCATCACGCGGATTCTTCCTGACGCTCTTCTTTGCGTCTCGCAGGAAATCCGCGCGGCTCAACTTGCATTCGATGAGCACGGAACCCGTCCCGGAAGCCCAGCCGATTACGTCCGGGCTTTCTTCCGCGGCGGCTGCGAACTCGTACAGCACGATGGAGCACTGTCTGCCAAGCCAGCGCACCCCCATCGCAACTAAGGAAGAATGTTGCATCGCCCACTTAGGTCTTCAAACATTGTAGCGCCCTAATGTTCTAGTAAGATCCCGGTCATTTTGTTTAGGGGTCGAGTCCCCCGGCTCACGCCAGGGGTTGTAACCCCGCGCGTTAGTGCGGGGACCCGGTGTTCGGCAGGCCGGTAACGATATCGCCGGGACATCTTACTCGTGAGACCCGCTAATTCGATCGCCCCTCGCAAGGCGGATCAGAGTTTGAAAGCGCTTCTCAGTGATGACCGCGATCCGGTGCCCGTGTTCCCGTTCATGGTCCAGATCCAGCAGCTTCTGCCCTTTCTTTTCGGCCTTCCAGTGCGGTGACTGCTCACCCACCACGAGGATATCCGTCGTGCGGCTGACCTTCGCTTGCGAGATTCCGCCAGCTTGCCTTACGAGCAGATTGGCGGCTTTTTTTCGGAGCATCTTCAGGCGTCCGGTGAACACCACGCGCTTACCCTGAAGGGAGCGCACGACCGATCGCCGGGCGGAATCGTCCGGCTTCGGCCTCTCCAGTGCCTTGAGCATTTCGGTCGCATTCGCGAAACGTCTTCGCCTTTGACCGATACAGCGTTGGATAACGGCCTTCGCCCACGCGCTGCACGCCAACGTTTTCACGTGCCCCGGAGTGAGCCTCGCCTTCTCCCGGCCATGCAACAGCAAGGCAAACAGCTTCCCGAGGTGATACACATCATCGGCCGGAAGCCACGCGCGTGTCTTCCCTTCTTTAATGGAAGTGGGAGCAAACCACGGGGCAAAGGCGTTTGCCTTGGCCTCTTGCTTACCGAGGCGCTGCGCGGCGATTCCGAAGTCTCCAAGCTTGAGTTCGCGTCCGGCTGTCACAAAGACGTTCCTGGGGGTGATGTCACGGTGAACCAATCCCGCCGCGTGGAGTAATCGAAGGGGCCCGAGCAGCCTCACGATTTCGCGCCGCGCTTTCCATTCCGACCAGGCCTCGGAATGCTCCTGAAGGTAATGGATCAGATCGCCACCCTCGACGAATTCCGAGACGAGGCAGTAAAGGGGCTTAGGCTCATTACCCCGCTGCACCCAGGCGAAAGATTCGTGCACTTGAACGATGCCCGCCGTCTCCCGGAGTAATTCGCCGAAATACGCCTCCCGGTGCCAGGCTCCCACCTCAAGCGTCACTTTTAAAACACACTTCCCCGAGAGGGGTTTGCCGCCGGTGATATGCGTGATTCGGTAGACTGCCCCAAACCCGCCTGTGCCCAGGACTTCGCCTACTCGATACTGCCGGCCGCTGATAGCACTTCTGACGACGGACCCGAACGGCAATCGAAGGTCAGGATTTTTCGGCGGAGGAACGCCTTGCGCATTGGCGGCCGCAACGGTCAGCGACCGAGTAGATATCGCTTGCTGCGTGGCCATTTTCACAGTCTATAACTGTGACGCGAGCACCGGAGTGGGACATCCAAGTGTCGCCAAGACGGACCGTTTCGGCTATTTCATTTGTCTCCGTAGTTCCTGCGAAACTTTCTCTACTTCTCCCCAAACTCGAAGTAGATTGCCACTCCAAAGCTTTCCGATCTGTTCCTCCGTATACCCGCGCCGGACCAGTTCCAGCGTGACGTTGAACGCTTCCGCCGCGCTGTTCCAGCCGTCGATTCCGCCGCCGCCGTCGAAGTCCGACGAAATGCCCACGTGATCGATCCCAATGAGCTTCACCGCGTAGTCGATGTGATTCACGAAGTCCTTGACGTTGGCCCTTCCCGCGGGCGGAAACTTCGCGTCGATCTCGGCCAGCCGCTTGTCGTATTCCGCGCGCTTTTCGGCCGGCAATGCTTCGAGCGCCGGATTCCCTCGTCCGCGTCCGCCGCCCCGAGCCTGCGGGGGAGGAGCGCTGGGGTCCTCTACGGGACATACGCGAGCCGAATCCGCGCCGCGTCCACGGCCTCCGCCGCCGCGTCCCCCACGCCCGCCACCCTGCGTCAACCCGAACTCGTCCCGAAGTTTCGCCAGCGCGTCGACGCGTTCCTTCGAATCCGTTTTTACGTAAGATGCGAACCCAACTACCTGGATCACACCGCCATTCTTCTTTAGAGCCAGCAACTGCTCGTCGTCCATATTCCGGCTGACGTCGGCCAGGGCGCGTACTCCCGAATGCGACGCAATGACCGGAGCCTTGGAAAGCCGCATGGCCTCCATGTTGGCGCCTTTTGACGGATGCGACAAATCGACCATCATCCCCAGTCGATTCATCTCCGCGATGACTTCCCGGCCGAGCGGTGACAGCCCATTATTGTAGAGGTAGCCCTGGGCTTCTCCCGTATTCGAATCGGCGAGCTGGCTATTTCCGTTGTGGGCCAGCGACATGTATCGCCCGCCCCGGTCGTAGAACTCCTGTACTTTCTTGATGTCGGTCCCTATGGGATATCCATTCTCCACACCGATGACGGCGATCCGCATGTGTTTCTTGTGCAGTGCGAGCACGTCTGCAGGCGACAATGCCAGGCCGATGCTGTCCGGAGCGATCTTCTCCGTCAGCCGGTGAACCGCGTCGAACTTCGCGACCGCCTGGCGATAGGCGTTGTCATATCCTTCCGGCGTCAAAGGGCCCTGGCCGACATATACGATCATGAACGAGACGTCCATGCCGCCTTCGACCATCTTCGGAATATTCACCTGCGTCGTCAGACGCATGGTGTAGTTGCAATCCGCCGTGAAATTCGCGGGCTCGATATCGTTATGCGTGTCGAGCTTGAGGACACGGTCGTGAATGCCTCGGGCTTTGGCCATCAGCGCTGCATCGTTCGATTGCGCCGGACTCGTCCTGATCAATGACACCGTCATGGCGGCGATCATGAGCGTTCGCTTGCTGTAATTCATGCATCCTCCTGTCCCGGTTACGGGATGGAACCAAAACCAAAAGTCAATGTTGAAATCGGAGACTGATCGAGGTCGCGACGGACACTAGTCTTAATATCCTAGCAATGAAATGACCCCTCGCCTCAACTCGCAGGTTCCGCGGCAAGCTTCTCGAAAAAGCGTTTGATCAGCATGCGGGCCGTCGTGTCGATGAGTCTTTGTCCCACGGCTGCCATTGTTCCCCCGACTTGGGCGTCGCCATCATAGGAAACTTCTGTTCCACAGTCTTTTAGGGCGAGCGTCAGAACACCATCACCCTTCATGAATCCGATCTTGCCCGAGCCTTCCACCACCATACGGAAGCTGGTCGGCGGGACTGGATCCACGAGTTGCACACGGCCTTCAAAGGCTCCGGAAACGCTGGCGAGGACCATTTTCATCTTCATTCGGTACTCGCCGTCGCCGGTCTTTTCGAGGCTTTCGCAGCCGGGGATGGCGCGTGCCAGCACCTCCGGATCCTGCATCAGTTCGTAACTGCGTTGGGGGGCGAAGGGAAGCTGTGCCGAACCCGCGATCTTCATGCCGGCCTCATACCGATCTCGAGAGCGCCTCGCGAATTGCACGGCCCGCGTAGTTCGAGGCCAGGTGCATGCGGTATACGGCCGACGCGTGAAGATCGGCACTCGCTTCATGGCCGTCACCCACCAGCGCGGCAGCCGCCGCGATCTCCGCGTCGGAGCCGGCCTTGCTTTCGAGCGCTTTTTCCGCTTTGAGCGCGCGATAGGAATTTCCGCTCAAGCCGGTTACGCCGATACGCGCCAGCGTGATGCGGCCGCCTTCGCGACGGACGCGCGCAGCCACGCCGACAATCGCGAAGCCGCTAGCTGGTTGTAGAAGCTTCTGGTAGCTTGTTCCGGTGAGTCCCGCTTCGACAGGGACGATCACTTCGGTCACCAGTTCGCCGGCTTCGAGCGCGGTCGTGAACGTGTCGAGGAAGAAGTCTGCTGCCGGGATGGTGCGGGTCGCTGAGGAACTCGTCAGGACGATTTTCGCTTCCAGCGCCTGCAGGGCGGCGGGATAATCCGCTGACGGGTCGGCGTGGGCGACGCTGCCCCCGAGCGTGCCGCGATTGCGCACCTGGATGTCGCCGATTGCGCTTGCAGTTTCCGCCAGCAGCGGGCATTTGCCCCTGATGAGCGGCGAGCTCTCCACGTCATAATGGGTCGAATTGGCGCCGATGTGGAGCGCGCCGTTCAACTCCCGGATATAGTTCAGCTCGGCGATGCGCCCGAGGTCGATCAGATGCCCGGGCGAGCCCAAACGCAGCTTCATCATGGGGATCAAGCTCATGCCGCCGGCCAGAGGTTTGCCGCCGGCGCCGATCAAGGTAAGCGCTTCCTTGAGGGTGGTCGGCGCGGTGTATTCGAACGTGCTGGGGATCATTACTGTGCCTCCGGTCGCCGGGATGAAATCAGGTGCCAGAGTTTCTCCGGCGTAACAGGCATATCCACGTGCGTGATTCCAAGCGGCGACAGCGCATCGACCAAGGAATTCACCATTGCAGGCGTCGAGCCAATGGTTCCGGCCTCGCCGACACCTTTTACGCCCAGCGGATTTACGGGCGATGGAGTGCACGTGTGATCGCTTTCGAGCCACGGCATCTTACTGGCACGAGCCGTCGCGTAATCCATGAACTCGCCGGTTACGAGCTGGCCGTTATCGTCGTAGATCGCGTGTTCCCAGAGCGCCTGGCCAAGTCCCCAGGACACGCCCCCATGCAACTGGCCATCCACCAGCATCGGGTTCAGGATGTTGCCAATGTCGTCCACCATGACATATCGCTTGATTTCGATCTGCCCGGTTTCCGGATCGACTTCGCTATAAACAATGTGCGCGCCGAACGGATAGGTGAAGTTGCCCGGTTCCCAGAAGCGCGTGGCAACTAGTCCGGGCTCACTGTGGGCGGGGATGCTCATCGCGCGATACGCGGCAGCCGCGATTGCCTGGATTGAGACTGACTTGCCTGTCGCGTTGTCGATACAGAGACCGCCATCGAAGTGGACATCGTTCGACCCAAGCAGCATCGAGCCCCAGCGGGTGACTTTTTCCTTAATGTCCTGCAGAGCGAGGTACAGAGCCGTGCCTCCAACCGCGGTGCCGCGGCTGCCGAAGGTGCCGATGCCGTATTGCACGATCGACGTGTCGCCGTGGATGACGAGAATGTCGTCAAGGGGCACGCCGAGTTCATCTGCAGCGACTTGCGCGAAGGTTGTTTCCTCACCTTGCCCGTGTGGGGAGATGCCCGTCAGGATGGTCACCTTGCCGGACGGCTCCACTTTGACCGTCGCGCTTTCCCACCCGCCGGCGGCTACGGCGGGCGATGGACCCATGGCGCAGATTTCGCCGTAGGTAGAGATGCCGATTCCCACCAGGCGGCCTTGCTTGCGCGCGGCGGCCTGCTCCTCGCGCAGCGTCTTGTATCCGATCATGCCGAGCGCTTTATGGAAGGTGGTTGCGTAGTCGCCAGAATCGTAGTTGAGGCCTGTCGCGGTGGAAAACGGGAACTGGTCCGCTTGCACGAAGTTCTTGAACCGGATCTCGGCCGGATCCATCTTCAGTTCGGCGGCGAGGACGTCGACCATCCGTTCGATTCCGTACGTGGCCTCGGGACGGCCGGCACCGCGCACCGCGTCGGTGGGGACGCAGTTGGTAAAGACGCCGACGATTTCGGCCTGGATGTTGCGGGTGTTATAGAGGCCCGGCATCATCAGGACGCTGAGCGTGGGGATGGCCGGCGTAAGGAGCTGGTGATACGCGCCCAGATCCTGAATGATTTTCACCTTGACGCCGAGAATGGTGCCGTCGCGCTTCGCCGCGATCTCCCAGTAGTCGACGTGTCCGCGGCCCTGAATGGTCGTGAGGAAGTTCTCGCGCCGGGTTTCGATCCACTTCACCGGGCGTCCGAGTTTCATGGCAACGAAGCACACGACTGCTTCCTCGGCGTAGACGTTGAGCTTGCAGCCGAAGCCGCCGCCAACATCGGGGGCGATCAGGCGGAAGCGGTTCTCTTCAAGTCCGAGCATTCCCGCCAGAATCGTGCGCGCGAGGTGTGGAATCTGCGTGGACGTGTAGAACGTCATTTTCCGGTCGGCAGCATGCCAGCTTGCGATGCAACCGCGCGTTTCCATGGGATTCGCGACCATGCGCTGGCTGATCATGCGTTGTTTGCAGACGACCTCGGCTTGGGCGAACGCGGCGTCGATATCGCCACCCTTTTGTTCGAACTTGAACGCAATGTTGTCCGGCCACTGGGGATGCACGGCGGGCGCGCCCGGCGCGAGCGCTTTTTCGGGATCAGCCACGGCTTGCAGAACTTCGTAATCGACCTCGACGAGATCCGCGGCATCGGCCGCGACGTAGCGGTCCGTTGCCACCACTACCGCGACCGCATGGCCGACCAGGTACACCCGGTCGATGGCGATGACGTTGTGGTGTGGCTTGCGGAGTCCGGGGAGATCGACGCCGCAAACGACGCCTCCGACGTCCTTCAGGTCTTTGCCCGTATAAACGGCGAGTACTCCCGGATGGCTCGCGGCTTTGGTCGTGTCGATGGAACGGATGTTGGCCGCCGCGTGCGGGCTGCGCACGATGGCGGCGTAGAGCATATTCGGAAGCTTGATGTCATCGACGTAGGTCGCGGTGCCGGTGATCATGCGCGGGTCCTCGCGGCGGCGAATGCGCTTGCCGACCAGCTTTTCGGGACGGGTAATTGTGGTTTCCATTATGCCCCCGCCTTGGCCGCAGCTTGAACGGCTTTGACAATGTGCTGATAACCGGTGCAGCGGCATAGGTTGCCTTCAAGGCCCTCGCGGATCTCGTGCTCGGTTGGAGAAGGATTGCGGTCGAGAATCTGCTTCGCGACCATTAGCATCCCGGGAGTGCAGAAACCGCACTGCAGTCCATGTTCATTCCAGAAGCCTTCCTGAATCCGATGCAGTTTGCCGTTTGCTTCAGCGAGGCCTTCGACGGTCACGATGCTCGCGCCATCGGCCTGCACGGCAAACATAGTGCAGCTCTTGATGGCCCGGCCGTTCACCTCCACGGTGCAGGCGCCGCAGAGCGACGTTTCGCAGCCGATGTGAGAGCCGGTAAGGCCGACGACTTCGCGCAAATAGTGGACCAGCAGAAGCCGCGGTTCGACGTCATTCTTGTATGTCTTTCCGTTAATCGTGACGGAAATGGGTTGGGTCATGCGGGGATCCTCACTCGTGCAGTATACATCGGCGCGGTGGGAAATACTCGCCACGATTATCGGACGATTGTTCACTCGATTCACTCCTACTGTTGGACCCTAGATTTGCTATAGTTGCCGCTTGCACGGGACACGGAGAGCTGCGATGCGAGATTGCAGGATTATCTCGCTTATCGCAACGGTCGTTTGTCTGGCCTGCGAGGCGACAGCGGCGGACTACATGCGGGGCAAGGTCGTCATGGAAGATGGATCGGCGCCGCCGGCGCGGGTCCTGATCCAACGCGCCTGCCCGGGAGCATCGCCCTTGACGGAGGCCACAACCACCAAACAAGGAATTTACATTTGGAAAGTCACGAACAACCTGAATGTGCCGTGTGTGTTGTGGGCTGTGCTCGAAGGTTATGAATCGAGCAAGATCGACACTTCACTGGAACGGCTCTATTTCAGCTCTGAGCTCCCTCCGCTAGTTCTAAAGGCCAAGAGCCCCGGGGCGACGGCGGATGCGCCCTCTCCCCTGCCGCGAGCTGCGGCAAAATCGTGGAACCTGGCCTTGACTGCACTGAATGCTAAAAACTGGAGAGAGGCAGAACGGCTGCTGCGGTTGACCATCCGCGCGGTTCCGGATTTCGCGCCGGCATGGAATTCGCTGGGCGTCGCATGCCAGTACCAAGGGAAGGCTGAAGATGCACGCGCCGCTTACCAGCACGCCATCAAGCTGGATCCGCACTTGCTCCTTCCCTACCTCAATTTGACAAGGCTTGAGATTAGCTCGCAGCGTTGGGCTGAGGCCTTGAAGGACGCGGAGTCGCTGATCAAAGCCGACACGGGCAATCTTTATATGGAGGCCTATCTCCACGAAGTAATCGCACTTTACGCGATGCATGATCTCAATGGCGTGGAAGCCACGCTGAAAAAGGCTCTCCCGTTGGACAAGAAACATGCGCTACCGGGCCTGGAGTATTTCATGGGGGCAGTGCTGGGAGAAAAGGGTGACTTGGAAGGAAGCGCGGAGCACCTGAGGAAATACCTACAGCTTGCGCCGAACGCACATGACGCGGAAGTGGTGAGAGCCTACCTCAGCAATCTGGGCACAGCGAGCGCCGCGTCGATGCTTCCGCTGCCTTCGGAAACCCAACGCTTCTCGGCCGAGGCCGATCCGAATCTCCCGATTGTCGGCGATGCCTGGGTTCCCGGGGGGATGAATGCGCTGTCAAAGGCCGCGCGCCTGAACGTCCCACCTTCGGAGGAAACCTTTTTCCTGGCGTATTGCCGGGCGATCTCGACGGAAACGTCGAAGATGAACAACATGCGGACACCGGGATACTCGGCCAACCTCGAGGCATATATGGCCGCCGTGGCTGAACTCACCGGTCTGGGCGAACATCGCGGAGGCAAGACGCTCATAACACTATCGTTGGTGGACTCAAAACATGTGCAGAAGACCCGGCAAATTCTGTCTCTGCTCGGATGGAAGGTAGTGGAGGAAGCTGGCGCAGCTCGAATCGAACCGGGCGATCAGGAGGCAGATGGGCCACGGCAGCAAATCCCAAGGGCATTCGGCGTAGACCAAGTTGCGATGCAGAATGCCCTGCAAACCGGCAAGAGCTTCCAGTTCGAAGTCCCGTCGGAGGACGCCAGGCTGATCGGTGGCGTCGCGTGGTGGGGCGCTCTAACGAAAGAATTCTCCTCCCTTCCCGGAGGACTGGCCGAAGGCTTCGCACGTGATCCCCGGCTGGCCAAGACTTACGCAGCGCTGGGCGCGATGCCCGCGGATGCGGCCAAGGCGATCGTGGCGCACGCGGGATTGCGTGCGTTAGCCGCACAATACTCGGACATTCTCTGGCTGTATTCGGACAAATTTAGCGTATCCGCCGGAGCTGTCAAGGTTCCCGGCGGTGTGGAGGCGGAAAAAGTGTGGGCGAATCTGGTTGCCGCGAATCCCCGTGATCCGCCCGCCTTTTTCAAAGCGCTTCTCGCGGCGGATCGCGGCAGGGTGGCAGCCTTCTACTCGGTCCTTGCACACGCTGATGCCGCGCACCAGCGGTTTTTTACCAAGACCCTGGGACGGACGAAGAGCTTTTACACGTGGTATCGCAACTCGGATGACTTGAGGGATGGAATCGTGCGACCGGGTCGAAGTTGGCGCGTGGACTTCTTTCAAAAGGTACCGCTTGATCGGAATGGCAACATACGCTTTCCAGGTGGAAAGCCGGCTTGGGCGAACGCGTCCGCTTCCGACGAAGACGCCCTCCTTCATCTCAATTCGCTGGAGGCGCTCGTCGAAATCGGGCAACTTGAAGAAAGGCGAGCGACCCCTCTAGACGATGCTTCCGCAAGATTGCTCGAGCGGCATTTCCATGAGTGGCGTTCGCTGTTCCCATATTTCGATGAGATGCCGGGCTTGGGCCACGGAGACCTCGAAGCCTTGGAGGTCTTTTCCAAAGCGGTAGCCGGCTATCGCAGGCCCCAGCAGAACATGGTCATGGGCTACTGGCATTCCCTGGTGGCGCTAATCGTGCTCGGACGCAAGGCTGGGTCTCTCGACGATGCCGCGGCCGTACGAGCGTTTCGCCGGGCCTGCGAGGGATTGCTCGCGGACGACTATTCGGCCCAGGCATTGGCGGTACTGAGGGAGATCGCCGGCTCAAACTCGAATTTGGATGATGCTGTCGCGGAAGGCCTGCTCCGGCTCGACGGCCCCCGGCGCGCAGCGTTCGAGCGGGTTCGAGAATTACAGGGAGTCCCGCGGCTTCAGTCCATGGGTGGGACGTCCGATCCCGCCGGCACATTGGCTGCATTGGCCGGGCTGGTCTATGGAGCCGTCGTAAGTCCTGAGAGCCTGCTCATCAGTGAAGACCCGACTTTTGTCAGAAAGCATCAGTATGTACCTGATCCCTGCATTGCGTGTGGGGCGGCCAGCATTGAAAGACTTAACCTCTTCTCGGTTGCCAACCTTTCGCAATCGGATACCCCTCCCGGATCGCACGTCACCGGAGGCTTCATGGGCTTCGACAAGGTTGCGAAAAACTTCGTTTCTGGCGGGCAGTCTGTCAGCCCCGCACTCCTCGCGGAAAGCCACCCTCAGATGGCGCAGCCCACCAGTGCGTCGGCTCCTTCTGATGTCGTGTTTCGGGCCACCGCGCGCCTGGTCCAGGTCTTTGCGACGGTCACCGATAACCGCGGACGCTATGTCGATGACATAACCCGGGATGGGTTTACCCTGATGGACAATGGAACGCCGTTGCGCATCGCAGCCTTTGAGAATGAGACTTCCGGCATATCCTGCACGTTGCTGCTGGATACGACGGAAAGCATGCGAGCATCGCTGCCTGCTCTGAAGAAGGCATCTTTGAAGTTCATCGAAGCACTGCGCCCTATTGATTCCGTGGCGGTCTACGCTTTGAAGAACGGCATCACCGAACTGCAGCCTTTCACCACGGACAAGAGCGCCGCCGCCCGCGCGGTGCTTCAGACGGAACCCGGGGGAATGACGGCTCTCTACGATGGATTGGTGCGAACCGTCCGGGACATCGCCGTCCGCGCGGGGAAAAAAGCGATTGTCGTGTTCACCGATGGCGACGACAACATCAGCACGCTCACGGGTGAAACGGCGATCCTGCGGGCCAAGACCGCGGGTGTGCCGATTTACACGATCGCAAAGGGCAAGGAATTGAGAGACGAGACGCTACGGCAATTGTCTGCAATCTCCCGGGACACAGGCGGCATGTCTTTCGTGATTAACGGGTCTTCTGAGATTCCGAACGTTTTCGAAAGGGTGTATCAGGACGTCATGCATGGTTATCTGCTTGCCTTTCAGCCGCCGGGTGCGGAAGGCCACACCTGGCACACGATCGATGTGCTCTTGAAGTCCCCCAAAGGGCTCAAGGTGCGCGCGCGCGATGGATATTATCCGGAATAGGTAGCTCGTTCGAAATGAGGGGGTGTATGCGGAAAGTTGCAAAGCTCTTGCTTTCGCCGCTCGTATTCGGATCTCTGTTCGCGCAAGGAGCGCCGGCCGACATCTTGCGTTCTGCTCTGAAGGCGACGGAGAAGATCGACACAATTGAATACGAGGTCCGGCATGAGTCCAAGGGACCTGATGGCAAACTGCACCGTTCTCGGTCCACGATTCTCGCGGCCAGGTCACCCTTTCGTTTTCAGGCCCGCTTCCGGGACGAGGATAACCAGAGCCGCGATATGTCTGTTCTGGAGGGAGACGTTACCAGATACAGCGCGGACGGCGTCGCCGGCGAAATACCGCACACAATCGTCGCCAAGGGTTTCATTGTGCCGAATCAGGCCTCGACTGATGCGGCGATGACCTGGCGCCCGCTGCTGGATCGCGAATATATGTCCGCCGCCATCGAGAGCGGGAATATCGTTTACGCTGGCAAGGACGATGTCGACGGAGAACTGTGTAACACCGTCCTTTATGTTCGCGTGGGCGACGACTCGGGCAGCACCGTCGACTGGTATTGGATTTCCGTCAAGACGGGCTTACCGCGCGCCGTGCAGAGGGTCAATCTCAGAAGAGGCACCACCGGTTTGACCGCCCGGTACATCATCTCGATCCTCCGCATAAACCCCTGGATTCCACCCGACGTTTTTTCTTATCGGCCTACACCGGCCGATTCTACCCCGGAGGCAGCACCGGCAAGCAGCGTCCGGCCCCCGAGCCTTCGCGGGACGCGTCTTCCCGACCTTGAGGTCAAGGATGCTGCCTACGCTTCTGTGAAGCTCTCAGACATGGTGGGAAAACCCATCCTCATTACATTCTGGGCGCCTTGGTGCATTCACTGCATCGACGAACTGCAAGCACTGGCCGAACTCGAACCCTCCTATAGGGGCTCGCTGCAAGTTGTGGCGATTGCGGTGCAGGACTCCCGTCTCAATATTCTTTCCTGGATGAAGGCACACCCGCAGTTCGATTTCACTTTCGTCACCGATCCCGAGTTACCGGAGACGGCTTCCCGCCTTGTGACGTATTTCAACGCAAACGGGATCCCCGTCAGCGTGTTGGTAGGCGCCGACGGATTAGTAATCGAGAATTGGGGTGGGTTTAATTCAGCCGATGAGCTGAAACAAAAGCTCGCCCTGTTCCTGCGACCTTCGACCAAATAAAGGCTGGGAATTATCAGGGCATTCGAGATTCCAGATAGCGGCGCCGGGTTGCCGTCGGATAGACTAAATGAAAATGCCCGCCTTTCAGCCGAGCTTCCTGCCCCTTTCCAATCAAAGTCCGGGGTGGGGACAGGCCGGGCTATTGCCGTGGGATGAAGCTATTTTTGGTTTTCGTGTTGCAGAATTTCGCCTCGGCGCACTGCCGCCCAATCGAGATGAGATGCCGTTGTTCCGGGCCGCTCTCGAGGAATTCGCGGCGTCCAGTGGAGTCGAACTGATCTCGCTGAGGCTCGATGCCCTGTCCGGTCCGCCAATTGACGTTTTTTGCGGAGCGGGATTCTTCCCGGTGGACCTTTCGGAGGAGGCATCCTGCACGCGCTTGCGGCCGGAGTTGATGCCCAAGCCACGCTTCGGCATTCGGACCGCCGAGCCCGAAGATCGCCCAGAGATCTTGCGGATTGCCGGAAGCGCCTTCAGGTTTGGTCGCTACCACACCGACCCGCGATTCCCGCGTGAGCTGGCCAACAGGCGCTACGTTCACTGGGTGCAAAACGCTCTGGCGTCCGCCGAGCCGGGCGAGTCGGTTTTTCTTCTGGGCGCCGCACCCCAGCGGTTAGGCTTCTTCCATGTAGTTCTGTCGGATGGTGTTGCCGATCTCCGGTTGGCTGCGGCAGACCCGGATTCACCCGTGGGTCTGGGGTTGGCTCTCTATTCAGAGACCCTTTTCGCCCTTCAGCGGCTCGGAGCCCGGCGCTTTTTCACGAAGGTGTCCGCCGCCAATTCGGGCGTCTTGAATCTGTTCGCCTCCATTGGTTTTCGGTTTTCGAACCCGGAGTACATCCTACACTGGCACGCTCCGGGCGCCCCCCACCTCTTATGACGCCCACTCCAAGGGTCACGGCCAAAGGAAGCGGCACAAACTGCCGATGTTCTTCATTAGAAAGGGAGAGCCAAGCTTGACCGCTGAGCAAAAACTGAAGGAAGCCTTCATACAGGCGATCGGGCTCCCTGCCGATACCGATTTCAGTACTGTTAGATACGGAGTGACCAAGAATTGGGATTCTGTGGCTCATATGCAGTTGATCGCCGAGATTGAGAACTCATTCGACATCATGCTCGGCACCGAGCAGGTCATCGCGATGAGCAGCTTTGAAAAAGCAAAAGAACTGATTGCCTCTCATGGATTCGAGTTTACGGCTTGACGGAAAGATCGCCTTCGTTACCGGTTCAACCCGGGGAATCGGTTGGGCCACGGCTCGCGTTCTCGCAGGCGCGGGCGCGACGTTGGCCATCAACGGCGTCAGCAGCCAGGAGTTACTTGACCAGCGAGTGGAAGAAATCCGGCGGGACTATTCGGTTCCGTGCGTCGGGTTCCTGGCCAACAGCACGGACCTTCAGGCTGTCCAAAGCTGCTACGCCGCCGTCTTCCAGCGGTTTCGCCGCCTGGATATTCTGGTGAACAACGCCGGGATTCTGCGCAGCGGACTCCTTGGCATGATGCAGGAAGGGATGATCCGCGAGGTGCTTGAAACGAACACACTCGGAGTTATTTACCATCTGCAGGAAGCTTCCCGGCTGATGGCACGCCATCGTAGCGGTTCTATCATCAACATGACGTCCATCTTCGGCCTCCGCGGGGATGAAGGACATGCTGTCTACTCTGCGTCCAAGGCCGCCGTGGTGGGTCTGACGCTGGCCGCCGCCAAGGAACTCGGCCCCAAGGGAGTTCGCGTGAATGCGATCGCTCCAGGACTTATACAGACGGAAATGACGGATGGGATTGATGAGACCAAACTCGCCGGGCGCGTTGCGTCCATCCGCCTGGGCCGGATCGGCCTCCCTCAGGAAGTCGCCAACGCAGCCCTGTTTCTGGCTTCGGATCTCTCCTCCTATATCACCGGGCAGATCCTGGGCGTTGACGGCGGCATGGTGCTCTAAGGTGCAGGCATGTTCCTGAATCCCAATCATTCTGGCCGGCCCGCAGTGTTCGATTCCAACACGCGCCGGTGGTGGACCTATCAGGAACTGGGGGCGCAGGTTCGACAGATCGCGCAGCATTTGGCCGGACCGCGCCGCCTGGCGTTTTGTTTTTGCCGTAACGACGCCGCGACCATTGCGAATTACCTCGCGTGCCTGGAGTCCGGCCATCCGGTCGCGCTGCTGGATCCAGCCATGGCTCTTGAGGCGAAACAGGACTTGCTGGCGTTATATCAGCCGGAGTTGATCCTCGCTTCCGCTAGCGATTCATGCGTACCCACAGGCTATCCGGTCTCGACCTGCGGCACGAATCAAATCTGGCGCGCAAAGGAGTCGCCGGGCCCCCCGCTCAACTCCGAATTGGCGGTTCTCCTGTCCACCTCCGGAACCACCGGTAGTCCCCGATTCGTGCGCCTCTCGGCAAGAAATATCCGATCCAACGCAGAGTCGATCATTGCCGCTCTGGGGATCGTCGCGGAAGACCGGGCCATCGCCAGTCTCCCCTTCCATTACTCTTACGGCCTCTCGGTTTTGAACACCCACCTGCTGGCAGGCGCCTCCCTGGTGACCACGGCGGACGGCATCGTGTCGCAACGGTTCTGGGCCGATGTTCGCGAGCAGAATTGCACGAGCTTCGCCGGCGTGCCCTATTCCTACCAGGTGCTCGATCGGCTGCGATTGGACACTCTCAACGTGCCGGAACTAAGAACCCTCACACAGGCGGGCGGAAAGCTCGATGTGAAGCTCATCTCCCGTTTCCACGAGCTCATGCAGATCCGCGGCGGGAGATTCTTCGTGATGTATGGACAAACCGAAGCCACCGCGCGAATAGCGATCCTGCCGGCTTCGGAGTTGCCGAGGAAGCTCGGCTCGGCTGGGCTGCCGATCACGGGAGGGTGCTTCGAAATTAAGGGGAACGATGGCTCAGGCGAGCTCGTTTACCACGGTCCGAACGTGATGATGGGTTACGCCACCAACCGCGCCGACCTCGAGCAAGGCGACCGGCTTCACGGCACTCTGGAGACGGGCGATCTCTGCCGGATCGATGACGAAGGCTTCCTTTTTGTCATCGGCCGTTTAAAGAGGGACGCGAAAGTATTCGGTCTGCGGATCAACCTCGACGAGGTGGAAGCGATGCTCAAGACTCACGGTCCCACCGCCGTCATCTCGGCGTCGGATAAGTTGCTTGTGTTCTGCGAGTACGGGGACGACGGATTCCTGCACTCTCTGCAACACCAGATTGCCGCGCGCCTGAACATTAACCACCTCGCCTTCGAATTTCGCCGGCTCGACGCGCTGCCGCTCCAGCAGAACGGCAAGATCGATTACGCCGCTCTGCAGGGAATGCGCCGATGACTCTTCGGGAGATCATGGAGGCATCGCAGTATTCGCTGCCCCAGCGGGAGAAGGAGGCCGCCCTTCTCGATCCACTTAATGAACTGACCCGGCGTCATGGCGAGGCGTGTCCCGAATACGAGCGCCTGCTCTCCGTTCTCTATCGCGGCAGATCCCGCGCCACATGCCTCGAGGAAGTCCCTTATGTACCAGTGGGACTTTTTAAAACCCACGCCCTGCGCAGTATTCCGGCGGAGAGGGTGTTTAAGACGCTCACGTCCAGCGGAACAACGGGCCAAGCCGTGAGCCGCATTTTTCTCGATCAGGAAACAGCTTCCCTGCAGTCGGTCGCCTTGAGTCGCATCATGATGCATGCCCTGGGCGGTAACCGCCTCCCCATGCTAATCGCCGATACCGACACCCTCATCAAGAACCGCGAGACCTTTAGTGCGCGCGGTGCCGGCGTGCTGGGCATGATGACCTTTGGCCGAAACCATCTGTACGTTCTCGATTCGGAGATGGGCCTGAAGCTGGACGAGTTGCAATCGTTCCTTAAACGGTTCGGCGACGCGCCCTTCCTGATATTCGGGTTCACCTTCATGGTCTGGGCTCATTTTTATCAGCGGATCCGCCTGCTAGGCCTCGATCTCTCTCAGGGCATTCTGATTCACAGTGGAGGATGGAAGAACCTCCAGGAGTCGGCTGTCGGCAATGCGGAGTTCAAGGCTCATTTCCGCCGCGACACAGGTCTGGAGCGCATCTACAACTTTTACGGCATGGCGGAACAAGTGGGAAGCGTCTTTCTCGAAGGCGAGGACGGCTTGCTCTATCCGCCGAACTTCGCCGACATTCTCATCCGCGATCCAGAGACACTCGAGGTGGTTCCGACGGGAACCCCCGGCCTGATTGAAGTCCTCAGCCTGCTGCCACTCAGCTACCCCGGGCATGCGATCCTCACCGAGGATTTGGGAGTCGTCGAGCATATCGATGCCGGCTCCTGCGGCCGCTGCGGCAAGGCGTTCCGCGTTCTTGGAAGACTTCCCAAAGCGGAACTGCGCGGCTGTGCGGACACGCACGCCAAGGAACTGGCGCAATGAACGTTCAGGTTCTTGTTCCCACCATCGAGGAGACCACGGTCGACGCGCTGGTCGATACGCTCGCGACCCTGGAGGTGCAGCCGCCATTCAGCGAGTCCCGAATCGATTGTTGTCAGCAGCTCTCGCGCGCGTTATTTTCCGACGCGGAGGCTCGCGCCTTTCCGGAGCTTCAATCTCTCGCCTTTTGGCTTAGGAAGGCCGAAATCTTGCTCTTGCGCGATGAATTTTCCTCCCGCACCCGCCGTGGCGTGCTGAGAGCCCCGCGCGGCACGGTTTTTCATATCCCGCCGGGAAATGTGGATACGATGTTCGTCTACAGTTGGGCCCTGGCGCTTCTGGCCGGCAACCGGAATGTCGTGCGAATTTCAAGCCGGAACTCGCCGCAGTCATTGATCCTCTGCCGCCTCCTTCGCGGAGTTGTTGGAGACCGCAACCTCGGCCAGTTCTTCGTCCAATACGGCCATGATCCCGCCGTGACGAAAACCCTATCGGATTGCTGTGACGCCCGTGTCATCTGGGGGGGCGACCGGACGATCCGAACCATCCGCGACTTCCCCCTGCCGGTTCACGCCAAAGAGATCACGTTCCCCGACCGATGGTCGCTTTCCGCCATCTCTGCTCCGGTTTGGCTGTCTGCATCAGAGAACCAACGCGAGGATGTCTCCGGCCAGTTTTTCAACGACACGTTTTGGTTTGACCAGATGGCTTGCTCCTCCCCTCGGATGCTGGTCTGGTGTGGCGTCGAGAGTGAATGCCGCAATGCTTCCGGCGACTTCCTGGAGAGGCTCCAACAGGAGATCGACCGCCGCGGATATCGGATCGAGCCTAGTGTGCGCATGCAGAAGTTACTGTTCGCTGCTGGGGCCGTCATCGATCAACCGGTATTGTCCTATGTCACTGCGGGCCCTCAACTTACGGTGCTCGAATTGGGCAGCCTGGACACCCTTGGACCAGAGCACTGTGGTGGCGGCTTGCTGTTCCAGTTTCACACCGCTTCCCTCATCGATATTGCACCCCACATCCAACGCCGGCATCAGACACTGACCTATTTTGGGTTTGAACCCGCTGAACTTTTAGGGTTCGTCCAACAACTGCAGGGCCGAGGGATCGACCGTGTTGTCCCCATCGGTCAAGCCCTCCGCTTCAGCACTGTTTGGGATGGCTACGATCTTCTCGATGAGTTGACTCGCGCTGTCGTTATTCTCTGACCCAGGTAGTCCGCGATTCTCCAACCTTCACCTGCATCAGGAGAGTAGGTATCAACGCCGGAACGCAAGCGTTGCGTTCAGTCCTCCGAAGGCGAACGAGTTCGACAGAGCCCACTCCACCTCCGCCGGGCGCGGAACGTTAGGGACCACGTCGAGATCGCAGGCCGGATCAGGACCAAGAAAATTCGCTGTGGGAGGAACGACGCGGCGCGCGAGCGCCAGCAGAGTGGCCGCCGCCTCGATCGCGCCGGCCGCGCCTAGCGTATGGCCGTGCATCGATTTGGTGGAGCTGACCATTAACTTCGACGCATGTGCGCCGAAGACCGCGCGAATCGCGGCCGTCTCCGTGGGATCGTTAGCAGGAGTCCCGGTGCCGTGGGCATTGATGTATCCGAACGCTTCCGGCAAAGCGCCCGCGTCGGCCAGCGCCGTCCGCATCGCCCGGGCGGCACCCTCTGGCAGCGGCTGCGTGAGATGATGCGCATCGCTCGACATTCCGAAGCCTGCGATCTCTCCGTAAATATGCGCGCCGCGAGCCCGCGCGCTGTCGAGGGGCTCCAGAACCAGCATTGCCGCACCTTCGCCGAGAATCAGCCCCTTGCGATCCCTGGAAAACGGCCGGCAGGTGTCGGGCGAAACGACGCGCATGCCTTCCCAGGCCTTCAGCATGCCGGGTGAAAACGGAGCGTCGCTGCCTCCGGCAATCGCGAGATCCGCCACGCCATTGCGGACCATCCAGAATGCCTGCCCGATGGCATGATTCGATGAAGAGCACGCGGTGGAAACAGTGTAGACGGGTCCGCTGATGCGGTGCTCAAAGGAGATACGGCTGGCACCGGCGTTCGACATGGCTTTGGGAATCGCAAACGGAGAAAAGCGCGTTTGCCCCCGCTCGTAGAAATCACGAAATGACTCGTCCTCACTGGTTTGCCCGCCCGTCGACGTTCCAGTGACGATGGCCGCGCGTTCGCGCAGATCCTGCGTCCATTCGATGCCGGCATCGCGAACGGCTTCGCGTGCGGCAACGGCAGCAAATTGAGCGAACCGATCCAGGAATGCGGCGTCTTTGTCCTCAAAATGATCGGCAACCCGAAAATCGCGGCATTCCGCGGCGTTGGAAAAACGGACCACACCAGGTTCCACGAGTTGCATCGGACCAATTCCGCACGCTCCGGCGGCAAGCGCTTTCCAGAACGATTCCCGATCGGTGCCAAGAGCGCAAACCACGCCGATGCCGGTGACGGCGACGCTCCTCAAGCTGGACTACCTTGCGCCCCGGCCTTTCGGGCAAGCAACTGCGCGATTCCCTGAGCCATCTGGCGCACCGATTTCACAGTGCGGGCGTCCTCGTCCGGAATATCGACATTGAACTCATTTTCCAATGCGAAAATCAGGTTAATTCCGTCGAGCGAGTCGATCTTCAACTCCTCAAACGTGCTATCGATGGACACTGTTTCCAAGGGGATACGCTGGGTTTTCGCGATCACTCCGATGACGCGGGCTTTAAAGTCTTCTGGCATGTCAGCATTACTGGACGCGCTCGATCCGGCAGGCGTTGCGGGAACGTTCGGGGTATCACCCATGAATTCATGATAACCACGGGTATCCGGCGTGCGTCCAGTAGCACACGATGCGAGCGAGCGTAACGGCGAGCGATTTATACCAGGACCATGTCAATCCACAGTGGGCAAAGCTGCTTGACCTGTTGGAGATGAATGTACATTACGAACGCTGCGAGGGCGTCGAACTGCACACCGATGACGGGCGCACGATTCTCGATTTTCTCTCGGGCTATGGCGTGCACAACGCCGGGCACAATCATCCGCGCATCATTGCTGAATTGAAGCGTGAGCTTGACCGGCGCGGGCCCGCGATGCTGCAGAGCCACGTCCCGGAAGCGGCCGGCGAGCTAGCGGAGCGTTTATCGAAGCTCGCCGGTGGCGGTCTCAATAAGGTTTTCTTTTGCAGTTCGGGCAGCGAAGGCGTCGAGGCGGCGATTAAATTCTCGCGGGCGAAGACGGGCCGCGCCGGGCTGCTCTCGGCTCGCGGCGCCTTCCATGGCCTCACCTGCGGCGCGCTTTCGCTGATGTCCGATCCGTTTTGGAGCAGCGGATTCGGGCCGATGCTTCCTGGCGCGGAACACATTCCGTTTGGCAATGTCGCAGCATTGGAGGGCGCCCTCGCCACCAGGAAATTCGCCGCGTTCATCGTTGAGCCGGTGCAGGGCGAGGCTGGCGTCATTATGCCGCCCCCGGGTTATCTCGAAAGCGCGCAGGCGATCTGCCACCGGAACGGGTCTCTGCTGGTGGTTGATGAAGTCCAGACCGGAATGTTCCGCAGCGGGCGATTTCTGGCCAGCCACCACTTCGGCATTGAGCCCGACATCGTCGTCCTTGCCAAGGCGTTGAGCGGAGGCTTGGTGCCGATCGGCGCGGTCCTGATGAAGGACGCGGTGTACGACGCCGTCTACGGATCGTTGAAACGCTCCATCGTCCACACGTCGACGTTTAGCGAGAACGGGCTGGCAATGCGCGCCGGACTAGCCTCGCTGGATGTGCTGGAGGGAGAGCATCTGGGCGATCGCGCCGCCCAAATGGGAGAGTATCTGCGCTCCACTCTGCGCAAATCGCTCGCAGGATGCGAAGTGGTGAAGGAAATTCGCGGCCTCGGGCTGATGAACGGCATTGAGTTTCAGACACCGCGCAGACTCGATCTCCGACTTTATTTTGAGACGTTCCAGAGGATCCACCCCGCAGCATTCGGACAGATGCTGGTGCGAAGGATGTTCCGCGAATCCCAGGTCCTTACCCAAATCAGCGGCAACAATTTTGTTGTGCTGAAAGCGTTGCCGCCGCTGGTAGTCACCCATGAGCAGATCGACCGATTTGTCGAGGGTGTCACCGAAGCGGCCACAGGACTCGCTACATCGGGCTCCCTGTGGACTGAGGCCCTCGCACTGGCTCGCGGAGTTGTCAACATATAGGTAGCCGTGCGATTCGCAATTCCAGTGTTGCTCGCCTTGTCCCTTGCTCCCGGCGAGGATCTCATCTCGGGCTACCGGTCCATGTATGACCTGGATTTTACCGGGGCGCACCGGATCTTCTCCTCGTTCACGCGCGAGCATCCTGACGATCCCATGGGCCCTGTGTCGAACGCCGCGGCATATCTCTTTTCAGAACTGGAACGGCTGCGGGTGCTCGATTCGGAGCTGTTCGTGGATAATTCCAGATTCCAGTCTCGCCAGCGTTTGAGCGCTGACCCGTCGGTTCGGCGCGCGTTTGATGACGCGCTCGCCAGCGGCCGCCAGTCGGCGGAGCGGGTGCGCGCAAAATCTCCGGACGATCGCAACGCGCTGCTGGCCGGAGTGCTCGCGCGCGGGTTGGAGGCCGATTATCTATCCTTAATCGACCACCGCGATTTTGCGGCGCTTGGCACGGTGAAGGAGGGCCGGGCGCTGGCCCTGCGTTTGATCCAAACTCATCCGGACTGTTACGACGCGTATCTGGCCATTGGCGTCGAAAATTATCTGTTGAGCCTGAAACCGGCGCCGGTGCGCTGGGTACTGAGTTGGACCGGTGCGCAGACCAGCAAGGAAGAAGGCGTCGCAAAGCTGCGGGTCGTCGCCGAGAAGGGCGATCTGCTGCAGCCCTATGCAAAGATGCTTCTGGCTGTAGCGGCACTGCGAGACAACGATCGCGCGACCGCGTCTCGAATCATGGAACAGCTGGTTCACGACTTTCCCCATAACCGCCTCTATGCGGCAGAGCTCAATCGAATGAAGGGTACAAAATAAGAGTATGAGAATCGCCAGCGCGGCCACGGCGTTGCCCAAGCATCGCTACGATCAGGACACCATCCTTGGCGCGCTGAAGCTTCATTGGGCGGACAAGCTGGACGAACCGGATATGCTCGATCGATTGCACGCGCGCACGGGCGTGAAGACCCGTTCGCTGGTGCTGCCGATCACCGCCTATCCGGAACTTAAGAACTGGGGCGAGGCCAATCAGATCTGGATCGATGCGGCGTGCGAACTAGGAGAGAGTGCAATCCGCGCTGCTCTTCAACGCGCCGGATTGTCGGTCAGCGATCCGGCAGCTCTGTTCTTCGTCTCCATCAGCGGCGTGGCGAGCCCCTCGATTGACGCGAAGCTCATCAATCGGATGGGCCTGAATCGGAACATCAAGCGTGTGCCGATCTTCGGACTCGGATGCGTGGCCGGAGCGGCGGGCATCGCCCGCGCAGCGGATTACGTGCGGGCGTTTCCCGATGAGGTCGCAGTGCTCCTGTCGGTCGAGCTTTGCTCGCTGACCATTCAACGCGACGACCTGTCGACGGCCAACCTCATCTCTTCGGGGTTGTTCGGCGACGGCGCAGCGGCCGTCGTCGTCTGCGGCGACCGGCGCCCTTGCAAGGGTCCACGCATCCTAGCAACCAAGTCCGTCTTTTATCCGGAGACAGAGGACGTGATGGGCTGGGATATCGGTCACACAGGCTTCCGCATCGTGCTGTCGAAGGAGGTTCCCAACATGGTTTATAAGCACCTTGCGGGCGATATCGACGCGTTTCTTGCCGATCACGGCTTGCGGCGTTCCGATGTCGGCGCCTGGGTGATGCATACCGGTGGCCCTGCGATTCTTACCGCGACGGAAAACGCGCTCGCTCTAAACGATGGCGCCTTGGCCGCCTCATGGGATTGCCTCAGCCGCGTGGGCAATCTTTCCTCGTCGTCAGTGCTGTTTGTGCTCGAGGAATTCCTGGAGCGGAGAAAACCGGCGCCCGGAACCTACGGCCTTCTCGCCGCCATGGGACCCGGATTCTGCTCGGAACTGGTGTTGCTGCAATGGTGAGGTGGGATGTAGCCGTCGTTGGCGGTGGACCCGCGGGGCTTGCCGCCGCCATCGCCGCGCGCCGCAAAGACCTGAGCGTAGCTGTCTTCGAGGGGATCTCGACGCCAGGCCCGATCGACAAATGTTGCGGCGAGGGCCTGATGCCCGATGCCATTGATGCCCTGCGCAGCCTAGGCATTGTCTTGCCGCCATCCGCCGCAGCGCCCCTTGCGGGCATTCGCTTCCTGGACGGCGGCTGTTGTGCCGAGGCCCGTTTCCCGGAGCAGAAGGGCGCCGGCGTGCGCCGCACCGTGCTTCACGCTCTCCTGGAAGAAAAGGCTCGCGATCTTGGTGTCGTCCTCTTCCGCAATCATCCGGTGCGGGATTTGGCATCCGTTCAGACCCGCTGGATCGTGGCGGCCGATGGCGCGCAATCGGCGCTACGGCGCGTCGCGGGGCTGGAGCCGGAGCGAGCATGCCCGCAGCGGTTCGGAACGCGCCTTCACTTTCGAGTGGAACCTTGGGCCGATCTAGTGGAGGTCTATTGGACTCGAGGCGCACAAGCATATGTGACACCGGTAGCTGGCGGCCAAATCGACGTCGCCATCGTCTCGCGCGAGGCGAGGCGCTTCCACGAGATGCTGCCTCTCTTCCCGATACTTCGCGAGAAATTGAGTAGAGCAGAGGCTTCCTCCGCGGTGCGCGGAGGTGTCACAGCCTCGCGGACGCTGCCTCGCGTCACGCGCGGGAACTTCGCATTGATTGGCGATGCTTCCGGATCCGTCGATGCCGTGACTGGGCTCGGCCTTTCGCTGGCGTTTCAGCAAGCCAAAGCTCTGGCCGATGCGCTGGGAGATGGAGACTTGTCTCGCTACGCTGCGGCGCATCGACGAATCTCGAGAATTCCCCGGGTTATGGAGGCACTGATGCTCACCATGGATCGCCACGATCGTTTCCGCCGCCGGGCGATTCGCGCGTTGGATGCGGAGCAAGGACATTTTTCATGCCTGCTCGCCGTCCATAACGGCGCTTCGCTCGGCCTCGGGTCCGGTCTGCGGATTCCTCTCGCCCTTGGATGGAGATTTCTCACGGTATGAAAAGGGTTCTTATTCTAATCTGCCTCGCCTCTGCGGCGAACGCCCAGGCTGTCTTCGAACTGGATGCGGCGCAGAGCCGCGCTGCCTTCACGCTGAGTGATGTGCTGCATACGGTTCACGGGGTTTTCAAGGTAAAGCGAGGTTCGATTCAATTCGACGCAGCCACGGGAGCCTGCTCCGGCGAAATCGTGGTCGACGCAGCCAGCGGCGATAGCGGTAGCGGAGCGCGCGACAAACGCATGCACCAGAACGTTCTTGAGAGCCAGAAGTTCCCGGAAATCTCTTTTGCTCCGTCAAAGTTGCGCGGCACTGTGAACCCAAGCGGCGAATCCAAGGTGGAGATCGATGGATTTTTTACGATCCACGGAGCTGCGCATCCCCTGACGGCCTCCGCCATCGTCACCATAACCGGCGGCCAGATGCAGGCCAAGGCGCACTTCGCCGTGCCCTACGTGGCGTGGAACATGAAGAATCCGAGCACGTTATTCTTGAAGGTCGGCGAAAGCGTGGACATCGATCTTGATTCCACCGGGCGAGTGAACTGGCCGCATTGACCTACGCTGACCGCCGCCTCTATTCGTATCGGAGAGCAATCAACGGATCCACGCGCGCGGCTCTTCGAGCAGGCACGTAGCAGGCGAACAAAGCGACCAGCGTCAGCACCGCGGGCGCGGCTCCAAGCACCAACGGATCGAAACTCCGGACGTCGTAGAGAAACCCTGCCAACACCTTGCTGAGTCCGATCGCCAGCACCAATCCCGCTCCGATGCCAACCAGGGTTACTTTCAGGGCTTCGCCCAACATCATTCGCAGGGTCGAGGATGCATCGGCGCCGAGAGCCATCCGAATGCCGATTTCGCGCGTCCTTCGCGCCCCAGTGTACGCATTGAGAGCGTATAAGCCGATCACCGCCAGCAGCAGAGCCACCGTGCCGAAGATCTCCAGCATTTGCGCACCCGTCCGAACAATCCAGATGTCGAACCCGGTTTCCAGATGCCCGCGCATGGTTTTCAATGCGAGTAGCGGGAGGCGCTCATCGACGCCGAGAATTTCGTGCCGGACAGTTTCCAACAATTTTTGCTCCGTTTCCGGCCCGCCGCCGACCGTCTTGAGATGAAATAGTACGTTCGCCTGATACTCCCGTCCAAAAGGAGCAAAAAGGTGAGGCTCGACCGCCGCGCCAATGATATTCTCGCGAATGTTGCCCACAACGCCCACCACTTCAAGATCCTGCTTCGCGCCGTCGGCGCGGATGTGCTTGCCCAGCGCGTCCCCTCCAGGCCACAACTTTTCCGCCGCCAGCTTGTCGATAATCGCAACACTGCTCTTCGATCCCTCCAAGCTCTCCGCACTCGTGAAGGGCCGTCCGCGCAGAACGGGAATCCCCATGGTCTGAAAGTAGTCTTCACTGACGATGTTGTAACGCACCCCCAGCGCGGGATGCTCTTTGGAAACCACGGCGCCCGATGGCGCGATGCTCTTTCCCAGCGTGAACATGCCGAAGGGCACCGTCGCCGCCACCGCCACGGACTGTACGCCGGGCACCTGGCGCAACCGGTCCTTCACCGTCCTGTAGAGCGGGCGCGCACGCGCCTCGTCATAATCGATGAGGCTCGCATCAACTTCAGCCAGTACTTCGTCATCCAGGGAGAAGCCAGGCTGGATGTTCGACGCACGCACGGCGCTGTGGACGAACAGGCCGGCCGCGGTCAACATCATTAAGGACAGCGACAGCTGCGCCATCACCAGCATGTTGCCGCGCGAGAACAGGCGGCGCTTGCGGCCCGCCACGTCCTCGCCTGTGTTCTCCTTCAGGTCGATCCAGACGTCAGGCTTCGAGAGCTTCAAGGCCGGCATGAGTCCGAACACTACTGTGCTCAGCACGCAGAACAATAGCGTGAATGCCAGCACGCGCGCGTCCGGCGCGGCGTCATAGACGACGTCAAGCGGAGCGAGCCTGGATAATGACTGAATCAGCAGCGTGGTGCTCCAGTACGCAGCAACCAGTCCTGCGGAGCCGCCGAGCATCGCCAGCAGCAATCCCTCGGTCACCAGCTGCCGCACGATGCGCCCACGGCCGCCGCCGATGGCCAGCCGGATCGCGATTTCCTTACGGCGTGCCGTCCCTTTGGCCATCATCATGTTTGCCAGATTCAAGGAAGCGATCAGAAGCACGATCCCTGCGAGCGAAAGTAACATTGTGGCTGGCACTCGCAGCGACGAATCGGTCTGCGGACTTGTGGACATGCTCATCCGCGCCAGCGGCCTCGCTACCAACGTCTGGTCCTTATTCTCCGCTGGATACGCTCTCTCCATTTGCGATGCGACAATGGCCAGAGTCGCGTCGGCGGCCTTAGATGAGGTGCCCTGTTTCAAGCGGCCCATCACCATTAGCGCGTGGTTGTCGCGCGCGGCCAAAGGCTTGACTTTGCCGTCGAAGTCATTCATCACCTTGCCGTAAGCAGCTAGAGGCAGATAGATTTCGGGGCTGACCAGAGCCATGGTGCCAGTGAATCCCTTCGGCGCGATCCCCACGATCGTGAATACGTGTCCATTGATCCGTAACGGCTTGCCCACAAGTTCCGGATCTTCACCCTTTTTCTGCCAGAAGGGATACGTCACGATTGCCGTCAACTCCGCTCCGGGCTTTTCCTCCCCCGCTACGAAAGGCCGGCCCTTCATTAACTTCACGCCAAGAGTGGAGAAGTAGTTGGAGGAGACGACGGCGGCGAATGTACGCCGCGTGCTGTCGCCTTCCTGAATGCCAACCATCGCCATGTTCATCGCCGCCAGGCTGGCAAAAACTTGGTTGTTGTCCCGGATATCGACATAGTTTGGATAAGAAAACGCCCGATAGGTGTCAGGATGCTTGGTATCTCGGCTGTAGAGACCCGCAAGCTCTTCCGGCTTCTCCAAACGGAGGGGCTTCAGAATGAAGGCATTCACGAGGCTGAACACCGCGCTGTTCGCCCCGATTCCCAAAGCCAGCACCAGCACCGCGGCGGCGGTAAACCCCGGCTTACCGAGTAGCATCCGAATCCCGTAGCGGACGTCCTGCCAAAGATAAAGCATTGTTCCAGGCTCCCCTGCGCCTGATACTGTTACGAGGGAGGCTGGATAGCGGTTCCGTAAAACGCCTCCTCGGCGTCGCCCCTCACGGCAACAGACCGAGCTCGCGCAGCTTGCGATAGAGGTTTCGCTCGCTGATGCCGAGAATGCGCGCCGCGTTGCCGCGGTGACCTTCGCTTGCCTGCAGCGCAAGGCGGATATGATTTCTCTCCATTTCGTCGAGCGTGAACAGCTTTTCCGTCCCATTGAGCGCGTTCTTCGACGCTGCGCCTCTCACGGTGGAGGGCAAGTGCTGCGGCAGAATTTCGGGGCCTTCGCACACGACCATCGCGCCCTCCACCGCATGCAGCAGTTCGCGTACATTACCGGGCCAGTTGTGCCGGCGGAGTACGGCCAGCGCGGCGTCGCTGATCTGTTTCGATGAGGCGAAGCGCTCATTCATAGCGGCAACGAAGTGTCGAGCCAGCAGTTCTACATCAGCGCCCCGTTTGCGCAGGGGAGGCACCTCCAGGCTGATCGTGCTCATGCGGTAATACAGGTCCTCGCGAAACTGGCCTTGGCGCACCATGGACGGCAGGTCCCGGTTGGTCGCAGCCACAACGCGCACGTCGACGTGCACCTCCGCCGTGCCGCCCACATGACGGAACGATGACGTATCGAGCACACGCAGCAGCTTGGTTTGCGTCGAAGGGCTGATCTCGCCGATTTCGTCGAGAAAAATCGTGCCGCCGTTCGCCACTTCAAATAAGCCCGGCTTGGCGCGGTCCGCGCCGGTGAATGAGCCGCGCTCGTGCCCGAACAGTTCGCTTTGCAGCAGGCTTTCTTGCAACGCGGCGCAGTCCACGACGACGAACGGACGCTTTGCCCTTGCTCCACGGGCGTGAATCAGCTTGGCGATTCGCTCTTTCCCCGAGCCGGTCTCGCCAACGATCAGCACCGTGGCCTCGCTGGACGCTACGCGCTCGAGCAGATGAAGCATGCGCTGGAACTCGGGGCTCTTGCCGACGAACGAATCTCCCAGATCGGGAGGAGTGAGCCCGCGCTCCAAAAGGCTGGCTCGCTGTTTCAGCGACCGCCGCTCCAGGGCGCGCTGGATGCGGATTTGAAGCTCCTCAAGCGGGCAAGGCTTGGTGATGTAGTCGAAGGCACCCATGCGGACCGAGTCGATGGCGGTGTCGATGGTGCCATGGCCGGTCAGCATGATCACTTCGATCGATGAGTTGCGCTCGCGAAGCGTCTTCAACACTTCGAGGCCGTCCATGCCCGGCATACGCAGGTCGAGCAGGAGAACCTCCGGCTCGTGGGCCTCGCAGCGCGCCAAAGCCTCCTCACCAGATGCGGCAGTTTCGACGGCGTAGCCGAGGCGTTTCAGTTCTCCGGACATCACGTGGCGGAAGGCGTCGTCGTCGTCCACCAGCAGAATCGAAGCGCTCGGCTTCACCCGACGGCCTCTTTCCCGGCGGCCGCCGACACCAGGGGAAGAATCACCTCAAACGTTGACCCCTGGCCCACCGTGCTTTCGAGCAAAATGTTGCCTCCCCACCGGCGGACGAAATTGAGCGAGAGGAACAAGCCCAACCCCGTTCCTCCCTGGCGCATGCTGAAAAACGGCTCAAAAATCCGCTTCCGATTTGCTGGAGCGATTCCGCAACCGCTATCGGCGATGCGAATATGCACGGCGTCGCTGACGGTGACCGTTACCGTGACTTTCCCGCCAGCTTTGCAGGCCTGAATCGCGTTTAACAGCAAGTTGATGATCGTGTGCTGCAACTCCGTTTCATCGACGCGAACATGGATTGAGGGAATAGGCTGAACCTCGATGTGCACGGCATGGTCGCGGGCGGTGGGCTCAATGACGCGCGTCACGGCGGTGACGATGGCGCGCACGTCCACCAGATCGCCCTCGGAACGCTGGCCGCGGGCCATACGCAGAAAATGTTGCGTGATGCCGCGGCATCGCAACACCTGTTCGCGCGCGATGGTAGCGCTCTCGCGGATGTGCTCCTGGTCGGTCTGTCCATCCGCCGCCGCGAACTCCCGCATAATGCCTTCCACGCACGTCAGCACCGTCGCCAGGGGCGTGTTCAACTCGTGGGAAAAGCCAGACGCCAGCGTCCCCAGCGACGCCAGCCGGTGCGATTCGGCCAGATGAGCCTCCGCCGCGCGGCGCTCGGAGATGTCGCGCCACACTTCCACCACTTGGCGCAGTTCCCCGGAGCCGTCCCGAACGGGCGAGGCATGAACCTCCTCCCAAGCGATGCCGGACGGGGTCGACCGCTCGCAGATGCGCACCTGGCGGCTGCCCGAGTTCAGGCACGCCATGGCCGGGCAATCCGATACATTACATCCGCCGGCGTTAAGATTCCGGCAGGAGCAGCCAAGAACCTCCTCGCGCGAATGCTCGACACGACGCAGGAAAGCGTCGTTCGCGGCGAGGATGTTGCGCTGCGCGTCCAACACGACGATTCCGTCGTCGATGCTGTTGATCACGTTCTCCAGGCGCTCGCGCTGATGGCGGACCTCGCCCACAAGCCCGGTCACCGAGTCGGCCATCGTATTGAACTCGCGGGCGAGCCAGGAGATCGTGTCGGAGCCCTCGGCGGGCACCCGCCGGCCCAATTCTCCGGCGGCGATCTGGCGCGCGGCCGTTTCGAACCTTTGCAGCCTCCGCATCACGGCCAGCCGGATAACCACGGCGATTGCGCCCACGAGCAGCAAGGTTACCCCGCAGGTTCCGCCCACCAGCCAGACGAGATCCCGCTTCATTTCGGCCTTTAGTTCCTCGGCCTGATAGTCGAGGATCAGAATGCCGTTGATTTTATGGCTGGCATCGTGGCAGCCGTGGCATTCCGGACGGTTACGGATAGGCACGACGGTGCGAAGAACGGTCCCTCCGCGCGTATCGATGATGCGGCTGGATCCCCGCTGCTCGGCGGGATAGCGATGGCAGGCCTGGCAGGTGGGCGAGTCGATGCGGAAATCGTCGTCGACCGCGGGCCCGGTTGCGGGCGGATATTTTTCCTGGCCGTAGCGGTCGAGCAGCACCAGCCTCCCCACGCGCTCCTGCTTGCGGAAGCTCTCGATCATGGCCGCGATCAAAGTGCGGTCGTTTTCGATCATCTGATGTTCCAGCGCGACGCGGATCAAGTTGCCTTCGGCCAGGGCAGTAGTCTGCGCGGTCTCGAGCAGGGAGCGCATGTGGTGCTGCGAGTAGAGATATGCGCTACCTGCGCTGGCGAGCAGCACTGCGCCCGCGACCCCCACCGCCAGTCCGGCGGTTGTGCTGGCTATACGAAGCTTCATGGCTCCTGCGTTGACAACAATGTCACAATCCGTTGCCAGCGTCAATCACTGACGGAAAGTCAGGCGAAGTTCTGCCAATCTGTCAGGTCCGGAGACGCGCTCTATCTGCGAAATGCACAATCGTCCCGTGTTTTTGCATTTCTAGATTTGGCCAGCGGCGTGCTTCGTTAGGGCACCGAACAGGAGGCCGATTATGGAAATGTTGCTCATGGGGATTTGCTTCAGCGTGTTCGCGATGGGGATCGCGGCAGCCGCGTTCGGCGCCGCCGTTCGACCCAAGGAAGCACCGAAAGCCGCTCCGGAGGTAAAGGCCCAACCTGCCATTGCCCCCGAAGAGAGATTCTTTGTCAGTGAGGTGACCGTTCCGACACCTACAGGGCGCGTAACGGTGCCGGTCGAAGCCCTGATGGCGCAACTCGAGCGCCACGTCCGATTGGAGCAGGCCGCCGCAGCGTCGTTCCTGGCGGAGCCGACATCGGCGCTCTTACACAGCAAGACGGCATCTCCGTTCCTGAACTAGGAAGACACTCCAATGTCCAAAGGACACTTCGACTTACTAGACGGAATCGGAGCTGAGGACGCGGAGCGCATCCTGGCGCTTGGCTCCCGAGTCGCGTTGTCCAGCGGCGAGGAGCTGTTCCCGCTAGGAGCTGACGCCGACTGCCTCTTCCTGATTTCGCACGGCCAGATCAGTCTGACGCTGCCGATGAAGGTGCGCGATCAGGAGACCGATGTTCTGGTCGAAGAGAGAACGGCCGGGCAAACCGTGGGCTGGTCGGGGCTGATTCCACCGCACCGGTTCACACTGCGGGCTACAGCTCCCGTAGAGACGGAAGTGGTTGCGCTCTCCCGGGAGTCGCTCGAGAAATACTTCGCCGCGCATCCGGAAGCGGGTTACAAAATATCGCTGAATCTGGCCGCTGTGATCGGCCAGCGGTTGCAGCTGTTTCAGGCCATGTGGTTGCGAGAGGTGGCGCGTATGATGGAACATCGCGCCGCCTGACCAATACGAATCGAAAGGGATAGGCGATGGAGTCGAACGGTTGCTCGGGAAATTGCCCAGGTTGCGAAAACACCTCCCGTGAGGAGGACCGGCGTTCGGTGTTGTGGTGGCTGCTGGGCGGCGGAGCGATTGCTTCGCTGGGATCGTTTTTTTATCCTGTGGTCCGTTTCCTGAACCCTCCGCGGATCACGGAGGCCGCGGTGAACGAGGTCTCGGCCGGCAAGGTTCAGGACTTGAAGCCGAATTCAGGAAAAATCGTGAAGTTTGGAACGAAGCCGGCACTCCTGGTACGTCTGAGCGACACCGAATGGAGAGCGTTCTCGGCCGTCTGCACGCATCTGAACTGCACCGTGCAATATCGTGATACCACGCAGCAAATCTGGTGTGCCTGCCACAACGGCACATACGACTTGAACGGCCGCGTCGTTTCCGGGCCCCCGCCAAATCCCCTGGAAGAGTACGCCGTAGGCTTACGCGGCGAGGAAGTGATTATCTCCCGGAACGCTTAGAAAGCACCCTATGACGACAAAAGTGCTTCAGTGGTTCGACGACAGACTCGGTCTGGACGCGATTCGCGAATTGATGAGCCACAAGACGGTTCCGGTGCATTCCGCGACGCGCTGGTATTACTTCGGCGGAATTACGCTGTTCTTGTTCGGCATCCAGATCCTGACCGGCACGCTGCTGTTGTTCTACTACCGCCCGACGGTGGCCGAGGGTTTCGACAGCGTGCGATTCCTCATGACGCGGGTAGAATTCGGGTGGCTGATCCGGTCGATTCATAGCTGGTCCGCCAATCTGCTGATCTTCGTCGCCTTCGTTCACATGTTCAGTGTCGTATTCACCCACGCTTATCGGCCTCCGCGGGAGCTTACTTGGGCGAGTGGCATCGTCCTGTTGGGATTGATGCTGGGGTTTGGCTTCAGCGGATACCTCTTGCCTTGGAATCAAATCTCCTACTTCGCGACGAAGGTGGGCACAGATGTGGCGGCCAGCACGCCTGTGGTGGGCGAAGGAATCGCGCGCATCCTGAGGGGCGGCGAGGACGTCGGCGCGGCGACGCTGACACGTTTCTTCGCGCTGCACGTGATGGTGCTGCCCATGATCACGGCGGCGTTGGTCGCATTGCACGTTCTTTTCGTTCAGAAACACGGCATGAGCACGCCTCCCTGGATCTCCGCGGCGCGCGTGCGGCAAATGAAGTTTTTCCCCAATTTCTTCCTCCGTGAAGTGATGGTTTGGTATGGGGCTCTGGCCATCCTGGGCGCCCTAGCGGCCATCTTCCCCTGGGAACTAGGCGAGAAGGCCGATCCATTCGCCTCCGCGCCGAAAGGCATCCGGCCGGAGTGGTATTTCTTGGCGCAGTTTTATACGTTGAAGCTCATTCCAAGCCGTATCTGGTTTGTAGAAGGCGAACTGCTTGGCATTGCCGGATTCGGCGTGCTGGCTCTCGGCTGGGCCTTGATCCCGTTGTGGGGTGTCAACCGCGCGGGCGAAGCGAAGACGCGCCTGGTCAACGGAGTGGGGATCTTCCTGGTTGTTTATCTAGCGGTATTCACGATTCTGGGGTACGTGAAATGAGACCCTGCCTGCTTGCGGTTTTCCTGGTTCCGGCATTTCTGGCGGCCCAGCCAAGAGACACCTGCATTGAGTGCCACGCAGCAATGGAAGGGGCGATTCAAAAGCCCGCCCTGCTGATCAAAGACGACATTCACGCGGCCAACAAACTGAGCTGCTCGGATTGCCATGGAGGCGACCGTTATAGCGACGATCCGTCGGTTGCCATGAGCGCCGCCAAGGGATTCGTCGGGAAGCCGAAACGCACGGCCATCCCTCAACTCTGCGCAAAATGCCACGGCAATCCGGACTTCATGCGGCGCTATCAACCCCAGCAGCGCGTCGATCAATACGAATTGTATAAGACCAGCGTGCACGGCAAGCGCCTGGCGGAGGGTGACGAAAACGTTGCCACCTGCATCGACTGCCACAGCGTTCACGATATTCGCGCCGTGAAGAACGTGCTGTCTCCGGTTCATCCGCTGCAGCTTCCGGATACCTGCGGGCGCTGCCACGCGGATACCAATAGAATGGCGAAATACGGCATTCCAACGAATCAGCTGGAGAATTACCGTTCCAGCGTCCACTGGGCTGCGCTTAAGAAAGGCGACCTTTCTGCACCCAACTGCGCGTCGTGCCACGGTAATCACGGGGCCAAGCCTCCGGAAGTTAGTTCGGTCTCCGCAGTTTGCGGCAGTTGCCACGTTCTGTTTGCCCAGCTGTATGAGAAAAGCGTGCATCAACCGATTTTTTCCGGGGCGTCGGGTGGAGGCGGATGCATCGTCTGCCATAGCAACCATGGAATTCAGCAGCCGTCGACGGCGATGCTGGTGGGACCGAATGCGGTCTGTTCCACCTGTCATGATCCGGGAACGCCAGGCGCTAAGACTGCTGCGCAAATGGCGCAGTGGATTGACGGGCTCGGCGGGGCGCTGAAACATTCTGAAAACGTCCTGGCGGAGGCCGACAAATACGGTATGGAGGTTTCCGAGGCCCAGGTGAAGCTCGCAGACGGGCGCGAGAATCTGGTAAAAGCCCGAGTGGCAATGCACGCCTTTCAACCCGCAGAGATGCAGAAGCCGGTGGAGGCGGGCATGGCGGTCGCCGACGAAACGCTGCGTGCCGGACAGGCGGCCTTGCATGACAAGGACATCCGCCGCCTTGGGTTGGCAGTCTCGGTGTTTTTTATCGCCATCACGGTCGTCGCGATCTTCTTAGTGATCCGGCGCCTGGAGGCGAACGGTTCGGGTTATCTCGAGCCGACCAAGTGAGTCAAGAGGAGAAACATGAAAACGACAGTACTGATGTTGATGGCTGCTTGTGGTTTCGCTTTCGCGGGAACCCCGGATGGAAAGGCCGTGTTCGAGGCGAAGTGCCAGCAGTGCCACGGAGCGAACGGCGAAGGCAAGGCAGCCATCGCAAAGATGTACAAGGTGGAGATGCACGCGCTCGGGTCCAGAGAAATTCAGGGCAAGTCGGACGCAGATATCAAGAAAACCATCACCGCCGGTCAGGGCAAGATGAAGCCGGTCTCCGGCCTCACAGACAAGCAGGTGAACGACGTCATCGCTTTCGTTCGCACTCTGAAGGAGTAGCCCGCGCCGCCAGCACGTGTGGATCGACCAGCGATTTTCCGGCTCTTGAACCCGTCCTCGAGTGCTGTCGCTCTTGTTAACCTATTAAGGTTCGCATGCGCCCACGCTGGCATACTCGGATTGTCTTCGCGGTTATAGCCCCCACTGCCTTCACGCAAACGGTTTCTTTCAATCAGCACATCCGTCCGATCCTCTCTGACCACTGTTTCACCTGTCACGGACCCGATGCGGCGAATCGACAGGCAAACCTTCGGCTCGATCTGGCAGGGGCAGGACGAGGCTACGAATCCGAGCTGCTTCGCCGAGTTTCTTCGAACGACGATGGAGAGCGGATGCCTCCGCCGGGGTCCGGCAAACCTCGTCTGACTACTCAGGAGATCGATCTGCTGCGGCGATGGATCGCCCAAGGTGCGACGTGGCAGCCTTTCTGGTCCTTCATTCCTCCCCAGCGTCCGGCGCTGCCCCTGACGCACAATTCCACCTGGCCAAGGAATGGTATCGACCGCTTTGTCCTCGCGCGTCTTGAAAGGGAAGGTCTAAAGCCTTCGCCGGAGACGGACAAGCGCATCCTTATCCGACGCGTTTCGCTCGATCTCACAGGCATTCCCCCCACGCCTGCCGAGGTCGAGGCGTTTGTCGCCGACTCGTCCGCGAATGCGTACGAAACCGCGGTGAATCGCCTGCTCGCGTCGCCCCGCTATGGAGAGCGCATGGCATACCGATGGATGGAGGCCGCGCGTTATGGCGACAGCAACGGCTACCAGACGGACGGAGACCGCGATATGTGGCGCTGGCGCGATTGGGTGATTGACGCGTTCAACCGCAACATGCCATACGACCGTTTTACGATTGAGCAGTTGGCCGGCGATCTGTTGCCGAAAGCAACGTTTGACCAGAAGATCGCCTCGGGCTTCAATCGTAACCATCGCACTACGGGTGAAGGCGGTATCATCCCCGAAGAGTATCGAGTCGAATATGTGGCCGATCGCACGCAAACCACGGCAACCGTGTGGATGGGCCTCACCCTAGGATGCGCGCGCTGTCATGATCACAAGTACGATCCCATTTCTCAAAAAGACTTCTACCGCTTGTTCGCCTTCTTCAATCAGATTCCCAACGAGCGAGGTTTCGTGTGGAATTACGGACCGGAGGAGCCTTTCGTGAAAGCTCCCCCGCCTGAGCAGGCCCGGCATCTGGCAGAGCTCGACGCGCGGGTGCAGGCTCTGCGGCAAGGCCTTCCGAAGATCGATGGGGCTCCTCGGGGCTGGAAGGCTCCCAAGGACTGGACCGTGAAGGAAGGCCTTGTATTTCGCCAGCAAGGCAAGGGCAGCTATGACGGAGATGGTGCTGAGTTCGGCTACCTCCAGCCGTTCACCTATTCCGCGTGGATCAAACCCTCTTCGCCCGATGGAGCGATCCTCACTCGCCTGGATGACTATACGGAGAGCCAGGGTCACGGGTTGTATCTGATCAACGGCAAGGTGCGATTACATTTGACGCATCGCTACACCGATCTCGGGCTGCGCGTCGAAACCGTGGAGCCGGTCAAGCTGAATGAATGGCAGCACGTCTCCGCGACGTACGACGGCAAGCGTCTGGCATCGGGAGTGCGCATTTATGTGAACGGCGAGCCACGGAAAACCCGAATTCTATTTGACCAGAACAATGAACCCTTTCAGAAGAAACACACCGACATCCGCGTGGGCGAGGGGGGCGGACTGAAGTTCGATGGCGACATAGCGGACGCGCGCATTTACAAACGGGCCTTAACGGCGCAGGAGGCGGCCGCGATTGCCAAGGTCGAACAGGCGCGGCGCGACCTGGCGTATCTGGATCTCGCCGCGCCGAAAGAGATCAAGCAAGGCCTGGCGGCGATCGCAAGAGCGCGGAGTGAACGCGATGCGTACTTCGACTCCATCCCCACGGTGATGATCATGGCCGATGGCGCCAATCGCGAAACGTTCATCCTGAAGCGCGGTGCCTATGACGCGCCGGGTGAAAAAGTTACGGTGGGCGTCCCTGAAATCCTGCCTGCGGCGAGTTTACCTCGCAATCGGCTCGATCTGGCGCGCTGGCTGGTGGACCGCGCGAATCCTCTGACGGCAAGGGTAACCGTGAATCGCTTCTGGCAATCGTATTTCGGCACGGGAATCGTGAAGACGGTGGACGACTTCGGGTCGCAAGGAGAGTTCCCTACGAACCCCGAACTTCTCGATTGGCTCGCCGTCGAATTCATGGATCGCGGCTGGGACGTAAAGGCGATGCAGAAGCTCATCGTGATGAGCGCCGCGTACCGGCAGTCGTCCGCCGTCACGCCGGAGTTGCTGGCAAAGGATCCCGATAATCGTCTGATTGCGCGCGGCCCACGGCTGCGACTGGGACCTGAAATCCTCCGCGATCAGGCGCTGGCCGTGTCCGGCCTGCTCGTCGAGAAGGTCGGAGGCCCCTCCGTGAAGCCGTATCAACCCGCGGGCCTGTGGCAGGAACTTGCTGGAGGCAAAGGCTACGAACAATCGAAAGGCGAGGATCTCTACCGCCGCAGCCTGTACACATTCTGGAAGCGAACGTCGCCGCCGCCCTACATGATGAATTTCGATTCGCCCAACCGCGAGCAATGCGCGGTGTTCGAGAATCGGACAAATTCGCCTCTTCAGGCACTGAACCTGATGAATGACGTCACGTTCCTGGAGGCTTCGCGCAAACTCGCCGAGAGGATCATCGCCGAAGGCGGCTCGACACCTGAAGCTCGCGTGGAATACGGCTTTAGGCTGCTGTTCGCTCGTACTCCATCGGCAAGGCAAAAACAGGTTCTTCTGACAATGCATGCGCGCATGGCGGCGGATTTCCACCACGACCGGGCGGCTGCCGCACAGTTCCTTCAACAGGGTGAATCACCCATCTCCCGAAGCGCGGATCCACCCGAACTGGCGGCGTGGACCAGCGTCGCGAGCCTGATGCTGAATATGGACGAGGCCATCAGCAAGCAATGACGAGACGCTTCTTCTCAGGACTCGCGCTGGCATCCCTTCTTAAGGGCGAACGCCAGCAACAGGGGCTGCCCGGCCTGCCGCACTTCGCTCCCAGGGCCAAGCGGGTCATTTATCTGTTCCAGTCCGGCGGCCCTTCGCAAATAGAGCTGTTCGACCACAAGCCGCGCCTGATGGACTTCCAAGGGCAGGACCTGCCCGAATCCATCCGCAACGGGCAGAGGCTAACGGGCATGTCGGCTTCGCAGTCGAGCTTCCCGGTGGTGCCGTCGAAATTCGGCATGGCGCGGCGGGGCCAGTCTGGCGCGTGGATCGGCGACCTGCTGCCTTACACCGCAAAGATCGCCGATCGCTTGACCTTCATCAAGACCGTCAACACCGAGGAGATCAATCACGATCCCGCCGTCACCATGTGCCAGACCGGTTTCCGCCTCGGCGGCCGGCCCAGCATGGGCTCCTGGATTTCGTATGGCCTCGGCGCCGAGACCGAGGATCTGCCCGCCTTCTGCGTAATGATCTCGAACTCCGGCGGGGGCCAGCCCTTGTATGATCGCCTGTGGGGGAGCGCGTTTCTTCCTAGCCGATTTCAGGGCGTAAAGTTCCGCTCCGGAGCGGACCCGGTCCTCTATCTTTCCAATCCTGGAGGCCTGACGACGGAACGCCGCCGGACGTTTCTCGACGCTCTGGGCGAATTGAATCACAGCTCGCTTGACGAATTTGGCGATCCCGAAATCAACGCGCGAACCTCACAATACGAAATGGCGTTCCGCATGCAGCACTCGGTCCCCGAATTGACGGATCTCTCGAAGGAACCGGCCTATACGTTCGAGCTCTACGGCGACGACGCGAAGAAGCCTGGGACCTTCGCGGCTAACTGCTTGCTGGCACGGCGGCTGGCGGAGCGGGGCGTCCGCTTTATTCAGCTTTACCACCGCGATTGGGATCATCACGGCCAGCTGCCGGAGAACCTGCCGAAGCGCTGTAAAGATGTGGATCAGGCTTCTGCCGCCTTGGTTACCGACCTCGGCCAACGGGGCATGCTCGACGACACACTGGTGATCTGGGGAGGCGAGTTCGGCCGCACCGTTTACTGCCAGGGGCACCTCACCGCCACCGATTATGGCCGGGACCACCACGGCCGCTGCTTCACCATATGGCTGGCGGGAGGAGGCATGAAACCTGGAATCACCTTCGGTGAAACTGACGACTACAGCTACAACATCGTGAAAGACCCGGTCCACGTGCACGATTTGCAGGCGACCATCCTGTATTGCCTGGGAATCGATCACAAACGCTTGACCTACCGCTTCCAGGGCCGGGACTTTCGCCTAACCGATGTCAGCGGACAAGTGATCGAGAGAGTGCTCGCGTAGCACTGACCAGACTACGCGATGTGCGCCCCTTGAGTTCCCACGTAGAGCGAGTACAAGGACTGGCTCGCGGCCATGAACAGCCTGTTGCGCTTGGCGCCTCCGAAGCAGATGTTGGCGCAGATTTCCGGTAGCAGGATCATCCCGATTCGCTGCCCGGCCGGCGAAAAAACGTGCACGCCATCGTAGCCGGCGCCGCCGTTCGCGCCCGCCCAGATGTTGCCGTCGACGTCGGAGCGGATGCCGTCCGCAAGGCCCGACTTCGCTCCCAGCTTCATATCAGTAAATAGCTTCTGGTTTCGCAGCTTGTTGTCGACGACATCGAACACCTGGACATTCCGGGGTGCGCCCGTATCGCAGACATACAGTCTCTTATAGTCTGGAGAGAAACAGATCCCGTTGGGTTTATCGAGCGCGTCGGCGACGACTTCGATCTTCGCCGTCTTCGTATCCACGCGGTAGACGGCCTCCTTCAGCTCTGCTTTGGCCTGGTTCCCCTCATAATTGCCCAGAATGCCGTAGGGCGGATCAGTAAACCAGATGGAACCATCCGGGTGGACGACGATATCGTTCGGCGAATTGAGGGGCTTTCCGTTGAACTTGTCGGCGATCGTGGTGACCTTGCCCATATGCTCGTAACGCACCACTCGCCGCCCAGCGTGCTCACAGGAAATCTGCCGGCCTTCGAAGTCGAAGGTGTTGCCGTTGCTATAGCCGGAGGGGTCACGGAATGTAGTCACGTGCCCGTCTTCTTCAAGAAAACGCAACTGGCGGTTATTCGGGATATCGCTCCAGACGAGGTACTGCCCCTGCGCGCACCAGGCGGGCCCTTCCGCCCACTTCGTCCCCACATAATGCCGGTAGATCACGGCATTGAAGACCTTGTATTTCTCGAAGCTCTTGTCCACCGCCACGACGTCCGGGTCGGGATAGCGCACGGGCTGTTGATTGGTCCAGTCGCGTTGCGTTTGCGCAAGCACCGGAGTGGCCGCCAAGGCCAGGAACGATCTGCGGCCCAAACTAGGCCGTTCTAAAGGACGGGAGCGCATCGCGACTAGTGTATGCCATTTCGAGCGGTCCGGTATCGTAATTCTGGGCCCGCACTGGGCCTGTACTATCGCCAGATGGGACTTGAGGCTTTCCGGCCTCTCTTACCCGTCCACCTATCATCGACGCAGTGTTCTGTGACGAAGGCAGGCGCGGCGCGGTTATTGAACAAATACGAGGATACCTCGAGCGCTTAGTCCCGACCTTCCCTTCATGGCCGCCAATGGAATGACATTTCTCGAAATGGATCATCGCGAGGAGCTCGGGTTCACCCGGAGTCCGCGCTCCGAGACCATCTTTGAAGAAGTGTTTCCCGAGGTCCGCAAGTGGTTCCCGGTTCGAGCCAAGATAGAACCCTATCATGAGTTCGTGGCCCATAATCGCCAGTTTTGCTGGCGACGCGCGGATTGCCTCAGGACTGGCTGCTCGCGAGACTCCAGCAGGATGGCGCGTAAACCGCCTGATCGCGAAGTCCGAAACGGGCTATCACGACCGCAAATTCTATGAAGTCACTCTAGACGGGCGTTAAATCGCGCCGGGTCACTCGCCTCCCCGCGCAAACCTTAGGCGGTGTTATATTCCAACGAAGCGCTGCAGCAGTGGGACAGCGAGTTTGGGGGACTATGTCCGTGAAGAAATACCTCGTGCAGAAGCCGATGGGTGGGTTGCCGTGGATCAGGCTGGCTGGATTCGGCTGCCTCCTGTTCCTCCTGGCTGGAAGGGCGGCTCCGCAGATGACGGATGGCTCCGGTTTGCCGGATCTTACACATCTCAAGAACTACTCCGCGCACCGAGTGTCGAGCCAGAATCGCTACGTAGGAAGCAACGACGATAGCAAACGAATCATGCCCGGCGAGACCCTGGTGATGGCGGACCTTACTGGCCCTGGCGTGGTGAATCACATCTGGCTCACGGTTGCCGATAACGAATTTGCGTGGCCCCGCTTGGTGCGGCTGCGCGTATACTACGACGGAAAGAAAACGCCCAGCGTCGACGTTCCCTTGGGAGATTTCTTCGGTGTGGGGCATGGCTACGAACGGAACGTCGAGTCGATCCCGGTCCGCGACAGTTCCTTTGGCCGGGCGCGGAACAGCTATTGGTCTATGCCGTTCCGCAAATCCTGCCGCATCACCGTTACCGATGAAGGCAGGAGGCCGGTCACGATGTTCTATTACCACGTAGACTGGCAGAAGCATCCTTCTATGCCGGAGGACATCGCGTATTTTCACGGCTACTACCGGCAGGAACGGCCGGCGGTGTCAGGCAAGAATTACGAATTTCTCGACGTGAAAGGGACCGGCCACTACGTAGGCACCGTGCTGAACGTGATTCAGGCTGGGGTGGGATGGTTCGGCGAAGGGGACGATCTTTTCTTCGTCGACGGCGCCGCTAAGCCGCAGATCGGCGGCACGGGAACGGAGGATTATCTCAGCGATGCCTGGGGTCTGCGCGTGTCGACCGGGCCCTGGAGCGGAACTCCGGTTGCCGAAGGTGAGCTAGTGGGCGCCCGTCTCAGCGGATACCGATGGCATGTCCCGGATCCAATTCCATTCACCAAATCGCTATGGGCGGGCATTGAACATGCTGGTTGGACCTACAACGACGACGGCAAACTGCGGTCCAGCTTTGAGCAGCGGCCGGACTATTTTTCGAGCACGGCGTTCTGGTACCAAAAAGGCGTCAACGAGGAATTAGCCGAGCCGCCCTATGGCGAAGAACGATTGCCGCTCGGCAACGCGATTCAGATCGCCGTCGAGGATTCCATTGCTGAGGTGAAGACCACCAAGGGCAAAGTATCGGTGCAGCGCGAAGTGGATTGGGGCAGGGATCTCCTGTTCTTTGAAGCCGAGGGCCCCGGGTCCCGCATCGACATCCCGCTCGATGTTCCCACCACAGGGCGATTTGAAATCCTCGCGCGTATCGCACAGGCTCCGGACTACGGAAATTATTATGCGCTACTCGACGGGAAGCCGATGAATCTGGATAGCCGGGAAGCGCTCACGTCGGAGATCCCCGCCACCGGCCCGGCGATTCTTCAGAATTATTTGCCGGAAGTCTATGTGGCAACCGAACATCCGCTTGGTTGGCTGCCATTGGATCGAGGCAGGCACACGTTGAGCTTCGTTTGCTCCGGCCGGGACGGACGCTCCGGGGGCTTTTCTCTGGGCATCAACGATGTTGTCCTGGAGCATATTCCGGAAAGCGCACCAACACTTCCGGAAGCGATGCCGCAACTCACCGGCGCCCGCGTGACGACCGAGGCCGTCTATCGGGGCGTTCCGCTGTCGGAATACCGCAAACGGTTGGCGGGCGCGACGGGAGCCAAGCGCGCCGCGGTGCTCCGGAGCATCGGCGCATTCCGGGAGGACGCCGGCGTCGCCGCTCCGGATGTCGCAGCGAAGCTCGCGGACTCCGGCGCTGATGTCCGGATCGCTGCTGCATGGGCACTCTCGCAAATGGGACCGGCGGGAGCCGCGAGTGTGCCTGGCCTGATCAAGTCCCTGGCGGATCCGGACCCGTTAGTGCGTTCTCTCTCAGCAGTCGCGTTGCGCTCGATGGGGCCGAAGGCTTTCGCTGCCGTGCCCGCTCTGATTCACGCTCTCAGCGATGCTGAACCTACGGTGCGCTCGCCGGCGGCGGAGGCGATTGGACGCATCGGTCCAGCGGCGAAGGCGGCCGTCGGCGCGTTGAGCGAGAGGCTCCTGGTTCCAAATGAAGTGATCTACGTGCTGCGCAGCGACGCGATAGCGTTGGGCGATATCGGGCCCGAAGCCGCGCCCGCGTTGCCCGCCTTGAGGCAGGTGCTGAAAATCACCCGAGTCACGGCAACGGCGGAAGAGGCAATCCTCAAGATTAACAGGCAGCCGGTGCCCACATGGTTTTAGAGAGGCGATGAACATGAAACGGGTTAGCCAATGTTGGCTGTTCGCAGCGGTGACGATCCTTGCGGCCGATGGGCCGGGTGTGATCGAAAGCCGCCGCGCGTCCGCGGAGTTCGACTTGACGGCTAACCCGGACGCGCCGCAGTGGAAAGGAGTTGCAGGCGTCACCGCGGCTGGCAATTATCTCAACGAGCCGATTCCAGGACCTCCCACCGAGTTTCGTTCCCGCTGGACGGACCAGACGCTGTACCTCCTCTTCATCTGTCCGTACGACGAACTAAACCTGAAGCCCGATCCGAATCCGGCGGCGGAGACGCCGCAGCTGTGGAACTGGGATGTGGGCGAAGCGTTCATTGGAACCGACTTTAATCACATCGGCCATTACAAGGAACTGCAAGTTTCGCCGCAAAGTGAATGGGTGGACCTGGACATCAATCTTGACGACAGCAAAGCCGAGGTCGGCATGGCGTGGAACTCGGGTTACAAAGTCAAAGGACGGATTGATCGCGAGCGGCACGTCTGGTACGGCGAGATGGCCATCCCCATGGCCGCGCTGGGCGTCACGCGAGCCGCTGCAGGCACGGAAATGCGGGTCGGGCTGTACCGCATAGCAGGGACCGGGGGAAATAAGAAGTTCTACGCGTGGCAGCCTACTGGACAGAAGTCCTTCCACGTTCCGAAGCTTTTTGGGCGACTGCGCCTGGTGGATTAGTGGCCGTTACGGCTTGTAGACGTTTCCCTTGAGATCATCGGGCATATCGGCGAGCCGGCCGAGCATCTTCAGGATGTTTACAACGGCGCGATCGATGATCCACTCACCCGCTCCAGGCTCCATCCAAGTCGCAGCGCTCGCCGCACCATAACCGCCCCGTGCGGCCGATGCGATCGTCGGGAAGTATCCGTAGTAACCGTTCGTATAGCCCGCCAGCAGAGTGGTGCCCACCGGACAGCGGTCTCGCCAGTTCATCTGAAACTCGACGAAAGGCTCGCCGGGGAACGTCGTGATCGCAATTTGCTTGTTGATCAGCACGGTTGACACCGGGATGGAAAATTCCCGTGCGGTGGGATCGATGTAGCCCTCCAGCGCCTCCGGTCCGAGAAACTTCAGCAGCGCCGCCTGGAACTGCTGCGGATCCCAGCGCAGGCGAAATTTCACCAACTCTTCGGACGACTGGATGCTTGAATCGCCGCCTGCCTCAGTACGGATACCCTGCGCCACGCGAGCAGCCTCCTTTCCCAGGCGCTCCCCGGTCCATTCCCGCATCTTCTGCGCATCCTGCTCGATCGGTTGCTGCGTATAGTACGGGTTTATATCTCCCGGAGCGCCCTGCAGGAAGAAACTCATTGCTCCCGTGGTTTGTTCCACGACGCGATTCATTGCGGCCGGATAATCGGCCGAATACTGCAAGTTATCTTCACCAAACACGACCGGATGGCAAGCATAGTTGACGACGATGGCGAGCGGTTTTCCGTCCAACGCGTCTACTCGTACCACCGTGACGGTTGGGTCCACCGGCGCTGTAGGAATCTGCGTCGGATTCCTCTCGAACCATCCCACCTTTCCGTTCGCGTCCACACGAAGCCGGTTATGCCCGATGTACGCAATCCCGACTCCTGTTCCGATGCGCGCATCCGTCAGATGAGCGGTCGCGTCTCTGATCGCCTCTTTGATCTTCTCGCGAGCCGCTCGCTCCCATGGAGGAACGCCCTTCTTATAGGTATCTTGTACTCCTGGTGCGCTGTGCGTATGCGAAGCGCTAAGAAGGAGACACGTGATGGCGCTTGTTCGCTGGGCGGACTCCCGGATTTCCTCCGTAGCGGCCGGACCGAAGCTGCGGCCCAGGTCTAGCGTCACGAGCCCCAGCCTTTGTGCTCCTGACTCGAGCACCAACACTCGAGCGTACAAAGGATCAAGCGTGCCCTTGGCGGGGGTCGTCCGGGATTCAAATCCCCACATCAATTCGCCTGGAGCGGGGGTTATATCCACCTTGGAAACCCCTGCACGCAGCGCCGTAGCGTTCGCAAGGCAGGCCATCAGCGAAAAACAGATCGCGATCGTTCCTTTTGACATCCGTCGATACTTCCTTTTCTCCTGGCCCGGCGGCGCTTATTCCGAAATCTGATACTGTTCGAGCTTACCGTCCATCGCCGCCCGGATCACCAGGCGCAGTGTTTTCTCGGGAAACACGATGCGGTAGCTCCGTTCTGTGAATCCACCGCGCAACCCGGAACGCGAAAGTTCGAAGCTCTTTGGCGTTCCCAGAGGCTTCAGGCTCGCGGAGTAATCGCCGATCACCTCCGGCGTGAAATACGAATTGCCGTTGGCGGTGAACAGCGCCCGGTCCAATCTGCCTTCCTGGAGACCGGCAAAAATTGACTTTGCCTGTTCGAGCAGCTTCGCCGCGTCCGGGTCCTGCGCCGGCGCAAGCAGCAGCGCTTCCAGACCCTGGGTAATCCGGCCCGTTGCGGTTGAGCCGTCCTTGTTCGAGAGCACCACCACAGCCAGCTTCAAGTCGGGCCAGATCGTGTTCTGGCTGGTGAAGCCCGATACGGCGCCTCCATGGCTAAGCCTTGGGTGTCCGTTCGCATCCGAGACTCCAATGCCAAGCGCGTACGAGGTAGGCGCTCCATTCTTCAGACGAACGGGCGTGATCATTTCCGCAAACGATCGCGGGCTCAGGACCTTCCCGTTAATCAATCCGGCATCCCAGAGCGCTAGATCGCGCGCCGTCATGGCCAACTCGCCCGCCGCGTAAAGCCAGCCCGAAGCCTCCGGAGTCACCGGATGGAGCGGGCCGATTGCATAGCGAATGTACCCTGCGGCATCCGCCCTCGTGAGCGGCTGATGATCCAGGTCGTAGACGGACTCCATTCCGAGCCGTGAAAAAATCCGGGTCCGGAGGAACTCGAATGCCGGAACGCCAGTCGCCTTCTCCAGCACGCGGCCGGCGGCGACGAACCCGGTATTGCTGTACTGCCACGCTGTCCCGGGCTCAAAATCGAGGGGCTTCGCCGCCCACCGGTCCAGAATCCCATCGGCCGTAACCGGTTCTCGCATGAACGGCGGCACGTAGTCTTGTGGATAGTAATCCTGATAACCCGCCGTATGAGAGAGGAGTTGGCGAATGGTGATGTCGTTGGATCGTGTCAGGCCAGGCAGATACTTGCCTACTCGATCGTCGAGCGATAGCTTGCCGCTCTCCGCCGCCAGCAGGATCCCACCAGCGAGAAATTGTTTGCTCACCGAGCCGATGGAGAAGCGTATCCCGGCCGTGGCTGGAGTCTTTGGATCCAGTCGGGCGTCTCCATACGCCTTCACCAGTGCGACCTTGCCGTCTTTAACGATCGCGATGGACACTGCGGGTGTGCCAGATTCCGCCAGCGCCTTGGCGACCACCTTGTCAACGGCCGCAGCGGTCTCGTCGGAAAGCTGCGCATGCAAGCAGACGATGCTAACCGCATAGCAAACGAGAATTCGAATGAACAAGGGAACCTCCCGATCGACCCCGGGGCCGATGTCCGCTTCCAGAGGGACTTCTGGGAACTCTAACACAGATTGTCAAATCTCGCCCTCGTGGTAGAATCCCTCATGCGTTCAGTAGGCATGAATTTTGTCCTCCTGGCTGCCATCGTACCGGTTTTACTGGCGCAGCCGGCGCCGGATTCCAGCGAATTCTTTGAGACGAAGATTCGCCCCCTATTCGCAGAGAAGTGCTATGCGTGTCATACCGAGACTCGCATGGGCGGGTTGCAACTGGATTCCAGGGAACACTTCCTCAAAGGCGGGAAGTCGGGACGCATCGCCGTTCCGGGAGATCCGGACGCGAGCGTCCTGGTGAAAGCGCTTCGCTACAACGCCAATCCCAAGATGCCTCCAACCGGCAAACTGGCAGCGGACCAGATCGCCGCTGTCGAAGCCTGGGTGAAGGCAGGCGCGGTTTGGCCGGCGAATGAGAAAGCCGCTCTCCAATCGCCTTACCAGATCACTTCGGAGCAGCGCGCGTTCTGGTCCTTTAGGCCCGCTCAGCCGGCGCCTCCCCCGAACGTAAAGGACGTCAACTGGGCTCGCACGGACGTTGACTGCTTTGTCGCGTCGAACCTCGAAGCGCGCGGGTTGCACCCGGTACGCCGCGCCGATCGCCGCACGCTCATTCGACGCGCCACCTACGATCTCACCGGTCTTCCGCCCACGGTAGAAGAGGTGGTGGCGTTTGAACGCGACCGCTCGCCCGATGCCTTGGCCAAAGTCATTGATCGCCTGCTCGCGTCGCCCCGCTACGGCGAGCGCTGGGGACGTGTCTGGCTCGACGTCGCCCGCTACTCCGACGACCGGCTCGACTCGGAGCGAGACAACCCTTACCCGGCTTCCTTCCGCTATCGCGATTGGGTGATTCAGGCGATTCAGGACGACATGCCGTACGACATTTTTGTGAAAGCGCAAATCGCCGGAGATCAGCTTCCCGATCACCAGAAATACGAAGCCGGCCTCGGCTTCTACGCCCTCAGCCCAGAGATGCAGGACGATCGCGTGGACGCCACTGCACGCGGCTTCCTCGGCCTCACCGTGGCCTGCTCGCAGTGCCACGACCATAAGTACGATCCGATCCCTACCCGCGATTTTTATGCCCTGATGGGAATTTTTCGCAACACGGACTTGCATGAAGTTGCGCTGGCTCCCGCCGGCGTCGTGGACGCGTATAAGAAACAGCAAGCTCTGATTGAGAAGAAAGAGAAGGAGCTGAAGGAGTACGTTGACGCTCAATCCTCGCAGTTGGGGCTGATTCTGGCGTCTCAAACGGCTCGCTACATGCTGTCTTCGGGCCCCGGGCTCGATTCGGAAACGCTCGCTCGCTGGACGAAGTATCTGGCCACGCCCGAAAAACAGCACCCTTTTTTAGAGGACTGGTACGCCGCCAAAACTCCCGAGCAGCGCGCCAAAGCGGCTGAGGATTTCCAGGCGCTGGTCCTGGCCGTCATCGCCGAGAAGGCTCATGTCGATGATGAGAACCACGTGCGGCTCGGCATCAATCCCTCGCGCGAAGATCTCTCCAAAGCAAACCTCGTTTCCCTCGACAGAGCCAAGTTCGGCTTGTGGGAAGACATGCTTGGCGATCACGGAGTCGTTCACTACGACGACTCGAAGAAAGAAGAGGCCAAGATCGACCGCTTCCTGTCGGGCGTTTGGCTCGATCACCTCACCCAGCTTCGGGTTGAGCTCGCCACGGTGAAAAAGGACCTCCCTCCGGCCTATCCCGTGCTCCAGATCATCGCCGACAAGAAGAAGCCAGAGGAACAACACATCTGGATTCGAGGTGATCAGAACAACCCCGGCGACCTTGCACCCCCGCATTTTCTGTCCATCTTGTCTCCGGGCGAACCGCAGCGTTTCCCGCGCGGTAAGGAGCGGCTTGCACTCGCCGAAGCGATCGCGAGTCCCACCAACCCGCTCACCGCCCGCGTGATTGTCAATCGCGTCTGGCAGCAACACTTCGGCTATGGCCTGGTGCGCACCGCGAGCAACTTCGGCTCGCAGGGCGACCACCCATCTCATCCCGAGCTGCTCGATTATCTCGCGGACAGGTTTGTGCGTGAAGGCTGGTCGCTCAAGAAACTGCATCGCGAAATGATGCTGACCTCGGTCTATGCGTTGAGCGACGAACCCTCTGAGCGCAACTACGCGGAAGACCCCGACAATCGCCTGCTGTGGCGATACAACCGCCGCCGCCTGGACGCGGAAGCGCTCCGAGATTCCATCCTGTGGGTTTCCGGCAGGCTCGATTTGCAGATAGGCGGCCCCGCCGTCCGGCTTAACAATGAGAATAACCGCCGCACCGTCTACGCCTACATCTCCCGCCGCCAACTCGATCCGATGCTGGCGCTCTTCGACTTTCCGAATCCGAACAATACCAGCGAGCAGCGCCTGCAAACCACCGTCCCACTTCAGAAGCTCTTCTTTATGAACAGTCCGTTCGTGATGGATCAATCCGCAGCCCTCGCCGCTCGCGTGGCCTCCACTGCGTCTAGCGAGGATCAGCGGATCACCACAACATACCGCCTCGTGCTCCAGCGCGATCCCACGCCTGAGGAGCGGAAGCTCGCTCACGAATTCCTCGCGGGAAACTCCGGCGCGTGGCCTCAATTTACCCAAGTTCTACTGAGTTCCAATGAGTTCACCTATCTCAACTAAAGAAAGCACGATGACCCTTGCACCGTCGCGGCGGCAAATCCTCCGCACGATGGGAACTGGTTTCGGCATTGCGGGGCTCGCCGGCATTTTGAATGCTGGACAAACTGTTACGCCGATGACGCCCAAGGCTCCGCACTTCAAGGCTTCGGCGAAGCACGTCATCTTTCTGTTTCTCAACGGCGGTCCCTCCCAGGTCGACACGTTCGATCCCAAGCCAATGCTGCAGAAGTACAGCGGACAACCGATTCCCAGCGGCAACCTGAAGACGGAGCGCAAGACGGGCAATCTGCTAGGCTCGCCATTCGAATTCCGTCGCTGCGGCAAGAGCGGTATCGAGATCAGCGAGATCTTCCCCAAGCTGGGAGACGCGATTGACGATGTTTGCGTGATCCGCTCGATGTACACCGAAATCCCCAACCATGAGCCATCGCTCTTCCTGATGAACTGCGGCCATCGCCTTCCTGGGCGCCCGTCGATGGGCTCTTGGCTGACGTATGGCCTAGGCTCGGAGAACCAGAATCTGCCCGGCTTCGTTGTCTTGTGCCCGGGCTACCCGATTGTGGGAGCACAACTATGGAGTTCCACCTTCCTGCCGGCGATCTATCAGGGCACTTATATTCCCAACGGCGAGAAGACTCCGGATAAGCTCATTAGCTATATCCACAATCCGTCCACGCCGCCGCACGAGCAGCGGCGTGCGCTGGACCTTCTGCGCCAGTTGAATCTCATCGAAGAAAAGCGCGACGGCGAAGATAGCCAGCTCGAAAGCAGCATTCAGGCGGCGGAAATCGCCTACCGGATGCAAAGCGAAGCGCCGGAAGTCTTCGATATCACCAGAGAGCCCGAAGCCGTCCGCAGCCGCTACGGCGATCATGATTTTGGACGCGGCTGCCTGATGGCCCGCCGCCTGGTGCAGCGTGGCGTACGCATGGTGCAGGTCTATTACGGTAATGGCCAGCCATGGGATAACCACGACGACATTTTGATTCATCGCAAACTGGCCCACGACGTCGACGGCCCGATCGCGGCGCTGCTGGCCGACCTCAAATCGAGCGGATTACTGAAGGAAACTCTGGTCATCATCAGTGGCGAATTCGGCCGCACGCCAGTGCTGGAGGTCAGTGGCCTAGTCAAAGTGCAAAATGGCCGCGATCACAACAGTCACGGCTTCTCAACCCTGCTGGCTGGCGGTGGTGTTAAAGGCGGCACGACATACGGCAACACCGACGAGTTCGGCTTCAAGGCGGTGGAAAATCCCGTACACATTCACGATCTGCACGCTACGGTCCTTCACGCTTTGGGCATGGATCACACAAAATTGACCTACCGCTACAGCGGCCGCGACTTCCGCCTGACCGACGTGGCCGGAAACGTCGTGCACGACGTCCTGACCTGAGGAAATATTGCGCCGTCGTACCTACGCCTTTACCCTCTCTTAGAGACAAGTCCTGCTGGCTTCTCAGGCGAACGCCCAGTTGACCGGACTCGGGCTATACCTTCAGATGGAATGAAGTGACTATTCGGATTGCCGCACAAACGATACTAATCTCGGTTTTCGGCCCGGCGTTCGCTCAGCCCACCATCGGTACCTGCCCCGTCCTTCCGGCAAACAACGTTTGGAATGCTCCCATTAACCAACTTCCCGTGGCAGCGAATTCCGCCACGCTGGTCAACACGATCGGGGCCAACGTAACCTTGCATGCAGATTTCGGCTCTGGACTTTGGGATGGCGGACCCATCGGAATCCCGTTCATAACCGTCCCCGGTACGCAGACCAAGTACCCTGCAACCTTCCAGTACGCCAGCGAGAGCGATCCCGGCCCTTATGCCATCCCGCTCACCGCACCAATCGAAGGCGGCAGCTCAAGCACAGGCGACCGGCATGCCATCGCCATCGACACCGACAACTGCATTCTCTACGAACTTTGGAGCGCCTACCCCCAGACCTCAAGTTGGCAAGCCGGATCTGGGGCAATTTTCAACCTTAACGCGAACACCCTCAGGCCCTCGGGCTGGACGTCGGCCGATGCTGCCGGTTTACCCGTCTTCCCAGGCCTGGTGAAATACGACGAAGTGGCGGCCGGAGTGATCAAACACGCCATCCGGCTAACCGTCCCTAAGACCCTCGACTCTTTTGTCTGGCCCGCCCGCCACCAGGCGTCCAGCCTCACGAGCTCTATTTATCCGGCTATGGGCCAGCGCTTCCGACTCCGCGCGAGCTTCGATATCACTGGTTTCCCAAGCGATGTGCAGGTGATCCTGCGGGCACTAAAAACATACGGAATGTTTGTCGCCGACAACGGCTCCGCATGGTACATCTCCGGAGCGCCGGATTCGCGTTGGAACAACGACAATCTGAGCACCCTCAGAAACGTCATCGGGTCGGACTTTGAAGCGGTGGACGACTCGGCCTTCATGATCGGCGCCAACTCCGCACAGGCCGCGTTCTGCGATCTGAATACAGACGGTGCCGTCAATATTCTGGACGTGCAAAACGCTGTCAACGCAACCCTTGGCCTGACCAAGTGCACATTCGGCGACCTCAACGGCGACGGTGTTTGCGATGTCATCGACCTCCAGCGCATCATCAGTGCCGCCCTGGGAGCAACCTGCCGCACTGGCACATAGAACCCGGGGCAGTTGTCAATCTCTCGATAGGTTCCGGAAAGGCACGTGGTTCCGCCCGTGCAGTGCGGAGTGGTGTAAACAGGCTAGCCACTAGGAGATGTCATGAACTCTGCAGGACTCACGCGTATTTGCGTACTGATCGCGCTCGGACGGCGGCAGGACGTGGTCGAATGTCGTCGGCACGATGCAGGGCAGGCGAAAAGTGGCTGCGTCAGCCGCATCGGGCCTCCGCATGAAGAGGCGGGGACCCCGCGTGAAAGAGTGGAGGTATAAGAGCCCTTGGCAAGCTTCGCTGCCAAAGGATGCCTTTTTCAGTAGACTGGATATTTGGTGTCCAGGCAGCCTTGTGACCTATTCCTCTTGATGCTGTTCAGCGGGTTTGCCGCGAACGCAGAGGTCACGTTTTCCACGGATATTTGGCCGATTCTTGAGCGGCATTGCGTCGGCTGTCATCAGCCAGGCGAAATCGCACCGATGCCCCTAACCAGCTATGCCGATGTGCGGCCTTGGGCAAACGCCATTCGAGAGGCGGTTCTGACGCGGAAAATGCCGCCATGGCATGCCGTAGGCGAAACTGCTCACGACTTCAAGAACGACAGGTCATTAACAGAACCCGAGATTCGGGCCATCACTACCTGGGCCCAGGAAGGCGCTCGAGAAGGCACGCCACTGAAGGTGAAGTTTCATCCAAGAACTGTCGCAGGTGGCTGGAAACTCGGCAAGCCGGACATCGTGATTCGCGTGCCGGGCTTTCACGTTCCTGCTTCCGGGCTGCTCACGTATCGTTACTTGATCACTGGCGGTCTATTTCCAAAGGACGTTTGGGTCCGCGCGGCCGAGTTCCGGATCGATCAGAGGGCCGTGGTTCATCACATCAATGCCTATGCGCGTGGGCCGGAGTCGAGTTACCTTGCAGGATACCCGAAAGGCGAAATTGTGCCCGCTACTATTGCGGATAGGGGGCGCAGGCGCGAGGGTGAGGGAGTCTTCGACCGGCGTTTGCAGCTGCTTGGCTGGGAACCGGGCTACGAGCCCGCAGTCTGGCTGCCGAACGGCGCGAAGCAAATCCGGGCCGGGTCAGACATTGTTTTTGAGATGCACTACAGCCCGAACGGGAAGGAAGTAACCGATTATTCGGAATTCGGCATCTATCTGGCCACCACGCGCCCTTCGGAACAAGTACTGGCGATCGACACGCTCCGCGATCTGGATCTGGCGATTCCGCCAGGCGCGCCGGATTATGTGTCACGGGCATCCATGGAGCTCGCGCAACCGGTGAGGCTCATATCCATCCAGCCCCACATGCACTATCGCGGCAAATCGATGGAGGTGCGGGCGGTCTATCCGAATGGCCGGACGCGCGTCTTAGTGAGCGTCCGAACATACGATTTTCACTGGCAGACAACGTACGTTTGGGATGAGCCGCTCCTCCTTCCCGCCGGAACAAGACTGGAGTCGGTAGCGCACTTCGATAACTCGGCAAACAACCCTTCCAATCCGAATCCGCTCGTCCCCGTTCGCTGGGGAGACATGACCACCGATGAAATGCATATCGCGTTTCTCGAGCTCGCGATGCCCGTCGAAGCAGATCCGGAAAAGTTGTTCGCCACTCCGCCGAGGATGATTGGGACTCCGTTCGAGAAACATTGACGGCGATCGGGCAGGCGGGTGATGGCCTTGGAGAAAGGGCGCGCCGTGGACAGGCCTTTAAGGGCCCGCGCCGCCAGCATGGTTCGAGACAATGCCGTGCGAAACTAGACCCAAATAAACCGTGACCTATACGCAACCGCTTCTGACGATATTCCTGGCCGTCGGCGCCGCCGCCCTTCTCTTGTTTCGGAACCGGCGGCGCAATTTGCTCGCAAGCGCCAGTGTCTGTGGGCTCTTCTTGTTGTCCTGGCCGCCGGCGGCCTGGCTCCTCTCGAGGCCTCTCGAGACACGGTACCCAATTCGGCCATTTGCTGGAAGTCCTGGCCTGCAGGCCCTGGTTGTTTTCTCCGAGGCGATCGAACCTGCCCATTTTGAAAGGCCTTACCCGCTGCCGAGCCAGAACGCCTTCGAGCGGTGCCTGTACGCCGCCTGGATATATCGTCAATATGGGCCGGTGCCAGTGCTCCTTTCCGGCGGTCCAGTAGGTCCCGGAACTCCCTCTGCCGCTATGGTGATGCGCGACATCGTTCTCAAGAACGGAGTTGCGGAGAATTTGGCTTGGGTCGAGGAGCAATCGGCATCCACGCGCGAGAACGCCTTCTACAGCGCCCGGATTCTGCGGCAGCATGGAATCGCACGAGTGGCCCTGGTCGTTGATGCGACGAGCATGCCGAGGGCGGCCGCATGTCTTCGCAAATTCGGGATGGAAGTGGTTCCCGCGCCGAGCAGTTTTTATCAACTTGGCCCGCAACCGAAGGACCTGCTGCCGGGTTGGAAGCCGATTCGACAGAACGAGGACACGCTCCATGAACTACTCGGCCTTGTTTGGTATAAGTCCCGCGGCTGGATCTGAGTGAACAAGGGAGAGCGGAGCAGTAGGTGCGACGCGCGGGGGTTCTCCGTGCTTGTTATGGGGCGCCCTGAGTCCGCTCTCGAAAAGTATGCTACGTCCGACCTCAGTGAGCGTCAATCGCCCGTAGGTACTAGGCCTGTGGATTGACATGGGGGCCTCAAGCAAATAGACTTGCTTGTAACACCTAAAGCCAGGAGGGAGCCGTCAATGACCAATGCCACGATGCAATGGAGTCTGCCGGTTTTGTGCGCCGCCGTAATTCTTGATGGGCTGGTGGCCGGAGCGGACTTGAACGGCGGAGTAGTCACTTTCGCCAAGGATATCGCTCCCATCTTCCAGGAGAAGTGCGAGTCGTGTCACCGCGTGGGTTCGATGGCGCCGATGCCGCTGGTGACCTACCAGGAGACAAGGCCCTGGGTGAAAGCCATCCGCGAGCGCGTGATCACGCGCAACATGCCTCCGTGGCACCTGGACAAAACGGTCGGGATCCAGCATTTCGCCAATGACCGGTCGTTGACTGATCAGCAGATGGCGACCATCGTCCGGTGGGCCGATTCGGGCGCCCCTATGGGTGAGCCTAAGGATCTGCCGCCTCCCAAGCAATGGCCAAACGATGACGGCTGGCAACTCGCTAGCCAGTTCGGGCCTCCGGATTTCGTCGTTAAATCCGAGCCGTATACTATGCCCGCCCACGGGCAGGATGTGTGGTTTAAACCGATTACCGACATCGGCATCACGGAGGAGCGCTGGGTGCGCGCTGTGGAGATGCGGCCGTCGACGCCGGCCGGGCGCAGGATCGTTCATCATGCGCTCGCAAGTCTTCGCCAGGATGAACCGGCTTCACCCGCCGCAGATGCCGCCAGCGGGCCAGGCCTCTTAATGGAGTGGGCGGTCGGAAAGAACTATGACATCTACCGTCCAGGCACCGGAAAATTGCTGCTGCCAGGAGCACAGATCCGCTGGGAACTCCATCTTCACGCCGTAGGCGAGGTGATCCGGGATCATGTGGAACTCGCGGTGTACCTTTATCCGAAGGGTGAAGTACCGAAGTATCGCACGCGCCTGAGTCTGTTCGGAGCGTCTGTGAATCCTCCCGGGCGTCTCGACATTCCTCCGAACAGCGTCGTCGCAGTCCAGATGTACCAGGTGCTCAGACAGTCCGCGCGGCTAGAGAATTTTCAGCCGCATATGCATCTGCGGGGCAAAGCGATGGCCATGGAAGCCATCCTTCCGGACGGGACGACGCAGATGTTGAGCTACGTCGATCATTTCAATTTCAACTGGATGAACAATTACATCTACGCGGACGATGCCGCGCCGGTGCTGCCCAAAGGCACGATTATCCACATCACGGCATGGTACGACAATACCGCCAATAATCCGAACAATCCGGACCCCGAACAGTGGGTCGGTTACGGGGATCGCACGGTGGATGAAATGGGACACGCGTGGGTGAACGTCACCTACATTTCCGACGACGACTACAAGGAGTGGGCCGCCAGTCACAAGTCAAGCCGGAACGCGGCCTTCGCGCCGAGACCATAAACTGCGATGCCGCGACTATTTCTGATCGGCTTTGCGCTGATGGCAGCCGTGTCCCAAGCGCAATCGTTACCTTTCGAACCCTTCCATAACACGGGGCAGGGTATCACCGGCGCCTTTGAAGGATGGTTCCCCAATCCTGACGGCACATTCAGCCTTCTGCTCGGCTATTACAACCGGAACCAGCAGCAGACCCTGGAGATCCCCATCGGACCGAACAATCGCGTTGAACCGGGTGGACCGGACCAGGGCCAGCCGACCGTTTTTCTCCCGGCGCGGCAGTGGGGCGTGTTCACCATCACCGTGCCCAAGGACTTCGGCGACAAGAAGCTGACGTGGACTCTCGTGGCAAATGGCAAGACGTCTGTGATCCCCATGAGTCTGCATCCCTTGTACGAGGTCCAGCCGTTCTTGGAGGCCAGTGGCAATACTCCTCCGTTTATTGCCTTTTCTGAAAGCGGCCCTTTTGTGCAAGGCCCGCGCGGCCAGCGTATCTCTCTCACGACAACCGTGTCGAATCCGGTGACCCTCCCGTTATGGCTTGCCGATGACGCGAAGTCCGTCCTCACCATGCGTCCCGCAAGTCCGCCGGTGATGGTTTATTGGAGCAAATTTCGGGGGCCGGGGACGGTCACGTTCTCGAACGAACGGCCGTTGGTTGAAAAGGCCGACTTCAAGCCTCCCCCTCCCGCGGTCTTCAGCGGAACGGCGACAACCTCGGCCACCTTCAGCGAACCTGGCGAATACATTCTCCGGGTGGTCGCCAACGACTGGTCCGGCGACGGCGGACGCGGCTTTCAGTGCTGCTGGAGCAATGCCCAGGTAAGCGTCACCGTTAAGTAACGCCTATTTTTTCTCGCTCTCAATCCGGATCTCTTTGAGAAACTCAGCCGAATGTGGGAGTTCTGTCTTTCCAGCGGGAAACTTGTTGACACTGAGTATATAGGCGGTGATATCGGCATTCGCCTCACGGCTCAATTTCCCGGCCTTGTTCTGCGGCATTGTGGTGCGGATTCGTTCAAACAACTCGCCGAGCGTTAAGCCGTTCCAATTGGAAAGGAACTCGCCTCCAGCCAAGGGAGGCGACATTTCCCCTCCCGTAAGCGTGTCCGCATGGCACGACGCGCAGTGCTGATTGTAGAGCCCGCGCCCGCGGCCGGCCTGTTCTTCCGAGTAGACCCCGTCCCACACAGACCGTGTCGCGTCCTGCGCCCCGAGGAGCCCGATCAGGAGCGCAGCCGCAATGCCGGTCCTCATTGTGAGGACTGGCCGTGTTCTTCCGCGGCCGGCAGCGTGAAAGCGATATATTCGCCCGAGTAATTGCCGCCGCTCACGGCGACGATGATGTACTGCTTGCCGTTCACCATGTAAGTCATTGGCGATCCACTCACTGGTGCCGGCATGAACACCGCGCCCGCGTCTTTACCCGTCGCCTTGTCGTAGGCGCGGAGCAGCGCACCTGGCGGGTGCTCTGGAGTCGTGGTCCTCTGCCCCTCGCCGGCGATTACCAGCGACTTCGTGATCAATGTGCCGACGTTGTAGCCTGTCTGCCCAGTGCGCGGAATGTCCCGGCCCTTCAGTGCGGGATTGTTGCGAATCGCGTCCGGCGTGTCTCCGTGGGCGATCTGCCATACGATCTCGCCCTTGTCCAGGTTGATCGCCGAAATCGTACCGTAGGGCGGCTTGATCAGCGGAAGACCCTGGACCGACAGGCCGCCAAAACCGCCGGCCGCTGCGGGCGCAGCGCCGCCCCGGCCACCTCGGCCCGCAGCAGGCGCGCGGCTCGGCATGGGCGAATCAGCTCCGGCGCCTTCACCCGGGCCGGTGCGATTCCGCACTTCCTGTCCTGCTGTTCCCGCCACGAAATCCATATCGGAAAGTGCCTTTGGCGGGCGCGCCAATCCGATCGGAGTGAGGCAGGCATTACAGGCGTACGCGTAGACGATGTGCCTTTCGGGATCGTAGGAAGCACCCGGCCAGTTCGTTCCGCCGCTAGCTGTTCCCAGCGTGAGCGTCGCCAGAGGCCCATCGATCTTACTCTCGACGGGCGGCGTGAATACCGGCCCGATATGATACTTCGCAACGATCGTCAACGCCGCGTCGCGCATGGCGGGCGTGAAATCGATCAGGTCATCCGTCAGGACGCCGTTCCGGCTGTATGCCGGCGGCTTCGTCGGAAACGGCTGCGTAGGCGAATACCACTCGCCGGGTACAGATCCCTGCTCAACGGCACGCTCCTCGATCGGCCACACCGGCTTGCCGCTCACCCGGTCGAACACGTACAAGAAACCCTGTTTGGATGGCTGCGCGACCGCCTTGATGGCTCGCCCATTCACGTTAATATCCGCAAGAATCGGGGCAGAGGAAATATCCATGTCCCATAGCGGATGGTGGACCAGCTGGTAGTACCACTTCATCTGCCCGGTTTTCAGATCGACGCAGACAAGGCTCTCACCGTAGAGATTGTTCCCCGGCCGATGGCCGCCATAGTAGTCGCCCGTCGGCGACTCGACCGGCAAATACACGAGCCCGAGTTGTTCATCCACCGTGATCTGGGTCCAAACGCCGGTGTTACCCGTGTATTCGGCCGATCCATTCAGCCAGGTGTTGTAGCCGGGCTCGTTCTTCATCGGGATGGTATGGAAAATCCAAAGGCGTTTGCCGGTCTTCACGTCGAATCCGCGGACGTAGCCTTTGTTATTGCGCATGCTCTTCGGCGTCATCCCTTCACGGAAGGCGGCGCCGATAATGATCGTGTCCTTGGCCACCACCGGCGCTGACTGAAGCCCAATCTCACCCGTCGTCAAATCGGGAAGGATGGTCTGGTCGTCGTCGAGCTTCAGGTCCACCACGCCGTTCTTCCCAAACGACGGCACAGGCTGGCCGGTCTTCGCATCGAGACAGATCAGCCGGTAGCCTGGAGTCACGTACAGGATCCGCTCCTGTTTTCCATCGGTCCAATAGGCAAGCCCCCGGCCCGAGAGCTGACGCGGGGCCGCGGCGCCACGCTCTCCCTCGTGCTCACCGTGCACCCAGAGGAGCTCGCCCGTCACCGCGTCGAGCGCGATGGCCGCACGCCGCGAGCCCGCGGTTGTGTATACGACGCCGTTGACCATCAGCGGCGTCCCCTCCAGTTTGTACTCCGGTCGATTTCCGATGCTGTCCGTCTTGAACCGCCACGCGACTTCGAGTTTGCTGAAGTTTGACGCGTTGATCTGATCCAGCGGCCGGTATCGCGTGCCTGCCAGATCGGCCGCATAGCTGGGCCACTCGCCGTCTTTACTTCGAGTCTGGGCGGAGGCGCACAGCGCCATCAAAACGGTCCCGGTAATCACCGGCGTCATTCGAAACATACGTGGTTTTCTCCTGGCGCTCAGGCCATGTGCTTAAGTTCTTCGATCTTGGCCTGGATCATCGTCTTCTGCTCATCGGTCACATCCAGGTGGGGCGGACGCTGATACGTTTGACGGGTTCCCATCAACAGGCTGAGTGCATACTTCATCGGCCCGTACGAGCCCACGCCCGCGGGCCGCAGCACCTGCTGGGCCGCACGAAGCGTTGCTAGCGGCGCGTCGACGTCCTTCCCTTGACGGTGCGCCGCAAAGACGTTGGCAATTCTCTTCGTGAAGAGGTTTCCTTCAGCCAGAATGGCGCCCATTCCCGCTTGCAGCGCCGCTTTGAGGTTATTGCCTGTCCCGGTCCTCATGTTGAGCTTGGGAAATTCCTTCAGGTACATCTCGTACTCGGGAACATCGCCGTTCGAATCCTTGATGCCCGCGAGATTCGGATAATGCTCCAGGCTATGCAGCAGCTCTGCCGTGATCGGGACGGCGCTGGTGCCGGGAATGTGATACAGATTGATGGGAATCTTAACCTGATCGAAGATCAGGGAATAGTACTTCGTCAATCCGGCCAGCGGAGGCTTCTTGTAATAGAACGGCGGGATGATTAACAACCCGTCAGCTCCATTGGCAGCGGCGTGCTGAGACAATTCCAGGGTCTCCGGGAAATTCGACGTGCCCGAGGATACGATGATCGAGAGCCCTGCCCTGTGTTTGAGCGCGGTCTCCTGGATCTTTTTTCGTTCCGCCGTCGAGAACGAGGGATACTCGCCCGTGGTGCCCGTCACCACCACCCCATCGGCGCCCTGATCCTTGAAGTACGCCATCATGTCCTTGTAGACGCCTTCGTCGAACTTCAAATTCTTGTCGCAAGGCGTACAGGCCGCTACATAGAAGATGCACTTTTCGAGCGGTGCACCCGAAGTCTTGGATCCGCGCGGAGCAGCCACTGCTGCCGCGGCACCCATAGCTCCTAGAAACGTTCGTCGCGTGGTTTCTGTCATCGAGCCAGCCCTCCTGGTCTTGGTCATGAATTGTACTAAACCTTGGCCCCGATTGCGCGGTCGGGACTGGCCCCTACTGCTTCACGTATTTCTTCACGCCCTTCTGCAACACCTCGGCGCCATACACCGTCCCCTTGCCGTCCGCTCCCACGCCCTCCGCACCGCTGGTGGCGCCCAGCCCAGGCGTATTGTCTGGAATGAACGCGTTAACGGTGCCGTCCTTCGCGCTCCCGATTCGAATGCCTCGCTTGAAGCCCGGATTGTTCCCGGCGTATCCGCCCGTTTCAATCGATTCCGAATCGGCCACGTAAATCACATCGTGGCTGTCGATGAAAATTCCACTGGGGCGGCCGAACTGCTTCCACTCTGCGATGAAATTACCGTCCTGGTCGAAGATCTGAATCCGGTTATTGGCGCGATCTCCGACGAAGAGCCGTCCCTGCGAATCGAACGCGAGCGTATGGGGCATTTCGAACTGCCCTGGGCCCGACCCGTGTCCTCCCCATTGCTTGATGAATTTCCCATCCTTCGTGAACTTCAGAACGCGAGCATCTCCCTTCCCTCGATCGTGCCCGCTGGATATAAAGATGTCGCCGTTCGGAGCGATCGCGACCGCATTCGGTTGATTGAGCAAATCCGGAGGGTCGCCGGCGACACCGGCTTTACCAAATGTCATCAGCACCTTGCCATCGGAATTGATTTTGAAAACTTGATGGCCCCGTTCGTCGGTCAACCATATATTGTCTTCCTTGTCGATCCAGATCCCATGCGGAAACACCAGGAGACCGCTGCCAAAACTCTTCAGCAATTTTCCCGACTCGTCAAATTCGAGAATAGGGTCCACGGTCTTGCCGGCGCAGCTATTCGCGCCGCACCGCTCGGCGATCCAAATATGGCCCTTGGAATCGACAGCAACGGCGCTGGTCGAACCCCAAGCACGCCCCTCGGGCAGTTTGAACCAGTTCTCGATGGTACGGTACGGATTCGGTTGAGCGGAGAGCACCGCGGCCATTCCAAAGAGCACATAACCCAGTTTCTTTTTCATACTAGCCTCCTATGGGCAACTCCCGATTCTACACGCATCTTACGGAGCCGCGATGATCTCCCCAATATTCGCAACCGTGTCACCTTTTTTCATCGAGGGGACTGCGCAAACATAGGTGACGACGCCAGATAAGGGAGCCGTGATCTCCGCGACTTTGCTCCCGAAAAAATCGGTCAGATAACCGATGATCATACCCTGTTGGACGTATGCCTCCGGAACCACGAGAGGATAGAAGATGCCGTCCCGATCACTCTTTACCGTGGTCAGTTGGCCAATCCAAACTGGGTGCTCGACCGGCTTCACGATGCCCGGAAGCATCTTCAAATGGCGCATGACATTCTTGCATCCGCGAACCAGTGCGTCGACATCCGCCGCGTCGGTTGTGCCCGCATGGCCCGCCTCCGCGATGATCGCCGGCTTTCCTCGATCCGCCGCATACCGGGAAATCGAGGTTGCGCCGTACACGGGCGGCGCCAGATTCTTTTGGAGGATGATATGGTCGAGGCCGAACGCCAGCACCATTCCGAGCGAGGCGGAGTCTAATTGTTCCTTCCCGATTTGGGGCCAATAGGCGTACCGGCGAAGATTTTCGTCCAGATCTCCTCCGTGGAGGTCGATCAGATAATCACATTTGTCGATCACCTGTCTGACAATCTCCCACGAAGCGCGTTCTGTTTGGGTCCCATCGGCCCTGCCGGGAAACATCCGGTTCATGTTCTTTCCGTCGACCGGATTGAGATGGGGAACTTTATGAAAAAAAGACGCTAAGTTGACCAGGGGAACAACGATCAGCGTTCCGGAAACGTCCGCGGTGTCGATCGCCTGAGCCAGGTGTTCCAGAGCGACAATCGAAGCGTACTCCGTTCCGTGCGAGCCGGCGACGATCGCAAGCGTGGGTCCCGTTTTGATGCCACGGATCACGATGACCGGGATGTTGGTGGCTGCATCCACGCCGGCGGCGACCTCAATGAACCCAGTCGCTTTCTGTCCTGCGTGCGCGGTGGCCGAACCGACGGTGATGTCAGCCGCCGGGGCCAGTAGTGGCACCCAGGACAGCAATCGAAACACTCGGCTAGCGGTGAACAGCATCGCACCTCCTCAAACTGTGACGACTATTCGGGCTTCGGCAATTCCCGCCTGGGTAGCATGTCCTTGCGCACTGCGGTTTCATAGACAACCGTAGCGATCACGGCGGAGGCCTGCATCAGGTCCTCCGGCACGGCGTGATCCCAGGTGTCCATGTCGGAGTGATGCGTAATGGTGCCGTAATCAAGCGGGTCCTGAATGAATTGGAACCCCGGTAGGCCGACAGCCGCGAAGCTCAAATGGTCGGTGCCACCGGTATTGCGAATGGAAACGGTCGTCACACCCAAGTCGCGGAACGGAGCGAGCCACGTCTCGAAAATCGGCCGCATGGCATCGTGGCCCTGCAAGTAAACGCCTCGGATCTTCCCGCTACCGTTGTCCAGGTTGAAATACCCTGAGAGCTTTCCGTGCTCAGAGGTCACCTGCATGGTTTTCGGATCCGCGAAATGTTCTTTTACGTAGGCTCGCGAACCAAAGAGTCCTTCTTCTTCGCCGCTCCAAAGGCCGATCCGAACCGTTCGATCCATCTTCAGATTCAACGCCTTCAAAATGCGCATCACCTCGATCATGACGGCGCTGCCCGCGCCATTGTCCGTAGCCCCAGTGCCGGTGTGCCAGGAGTCGAAGTGCGCGCCTATCATCACGAACTCATCCTTTTTGTCACCCCCTGGAATCTCACCGATGATATTCAACCCATCGACATCGCGGTCCGACGCAGTGGCCTTCAGGTTCAATCGGAGCCGCACCGGGTCCTTGTGTTCCACCAGCCGGGCGATCCGGTTGTATTGCTCCGCGGTGACGACGAACGTAGGCGGAGCCGGAGTGCCGGCCGCCTTGAACCCACCGGCCGCTTCACCGAATAGCAAGCCTTCATGTGCGCGCCCATCTTCTAAGATGACGCCGGCCACTCCTTCCTTAGAGAAAAAGGCACCACGCTCCTCCGCAATCTGGTCGTAGAGATCGAACAATTGATCCATCAGGCTATTGGGAAGACTGTTGAAAAACTTGCCGACCTCGGACGGCTCCGGCCACTCCAGGTCTTCAAGCTTTTTGGCGGAAATTTTCGCCGCCGGCGCCGGAGCCTTCGCGATGTCCGCCAACTCGGCATCGGTCAGGCGCCGGAACTGCGGGTTCGACTGCTGCGCCGGCACTTTCGGAGCGCTGATCAACACGATTTTGCCCCGCAGTTTTCCAGTCCAATTCGCCTGATACGCCTGCCACTCCTCCTTGAATTTCTTTGGGCCTTCCTGAAACGATGCGTGAATGGGTGCGAGGACCAGATCAGCCATCACCGGTCCATTGGTAGAGCCACTCCACGCTAGCGGCACGGCCGTCAGCGGCGCATAGCGCGGTTCGATCATCTCGAGTGATGATTGTTCAAGCGTCCAGGCGCGCCCAAACGGCCCCCATTTCTCTAGATGCACCTTCTCGAGACCGTAGCTGTTCAGTTCGCCCATCGCCCATTTTGCGGCGTCCTCGAATCCCGGCGACCCCGTAAGCCGCGGACCGTGTACGTCGGTCAGGTTGCGCAGGGTTTCCATCACCTTCGACCGTTCGAAAGCCTCAGCTTTAATTCGGTCGACAATTCCAAGATCGACACGGTCCTGGCCAATAGCTGGCAGCGCCAGAACGAGCAGGAATGCAGCTTTTCTCATTTCCAAATTATATCGGTCCGCCCGCCGAAGCATGTGACGGTAGCCGCCCGGCCGAATGGATTCACGGAAGGGCCACATCGACCGGCGCGCCTGCGTCGATCGTCTGCGCCACGACCGTTCTGCCTTCGCGCAGGACCTCCACGCGCAGTTTCTCGCCCGCCCGGGCGATTGTGATGTCGAATACGCTGCCGAAGGAGTGAATGTCTCTCAGCGCTGTTCTGTCCCAGTCTCGAGGCAGACGAGGATTGAGTTGGAAGGAGCGTAGGCCAGTGGGCCTTATTCCGAACAGCCCCTCGGTGATGATTCGGCAGTACAAGGCGCTCTCCGCGGCAAGATGCCTCTGGTTGCCCTCGGGCCACGCTTCCACCGGATACGGAACATGCTCGCCCAGCAAGCGGCGGCGCGAATACTTCGCGAGGAAATTCATGGCCCGGTCGGTTTCCCCCGCGGCGAGCGCGCCGCGAAGGCCGTAGAGGGTCGCGCGGTCCCAGAATGTCTTGGAGCCGGCTTGGCTCGCAAGGCCGTCCTCAGTCCAGAGATTGGGCGAGAACAGCGCCTGAATGACGCCCTCCTTACGGTCGAAAATCCCCACGGTCAGTGGAGTACAAATCCATGCGCGCAGCACGTCGTTGCCGTCGTAATAACGATAGGCGTCGAACCCCTGCACTCTAGCGCCGAAGTAACGCTCGATAGCGGCGTGAAGCGCTTCGGCCCGCTGTGCAAAGCTGCGAAGTTCAGCTTCGGGCCGATGGATTTCGCGGCCCAGAAACACGGCGGAATGAAGCGCATCGAAGTAAAGCGAGGAAGTGTTGAGGTTGGCCTTTCCGGCCGGGAATCGGCCTTCGAGTTCATCGCTATCGGAAGCCACCACACCGTCAGGAGTAACCTTCCGCCGGCAGTATTCCAGGCACCACGAGATGAGCTTCCAAAGCTCCTCGGCGGTACGCCGATCCCCATACGCCAAACCGAAACGGGACGCCCCGTAGGCAATCATCGCCATGTCGCCGCGATCCCCGGCGCCATTCCAGAAGCTGGTGCCCTCCGCAATGATCGAGCTCGGGATGGCCTTGTAATCGGCATTCATGTAGCGCGCGAACAATCGGAAAGCATTGATGGCGGATTCGTTGGCCGTGGCATCGCCCAGAAACGGAAAGAATGGATTAGCGTACTCGGCCTGGTCGTTAGCCCAGATCGCGGCATAGTAGGCTCCGCCGCCAGGGCCGTGCATCAGCCCACCCTTGGTTTCATAGATGCTCTCCGTAGTGCGGATTTTGGCGAAGGCGAACTCAGTGTTCAGCACTGGATCGGGAGTCTCCAGGCGTAACTTGGAAAGAAAACCTTCGACCCGATCGCGGCGCGCCTTGTCTTCCGCCTCGACATCGACCGCTAGCCTCGGCGCCGCCGCTTCGCGGGCGGCAAAAATCAGTGCGAACGTGGTGCTTTCGCCGGGTTTTAACGTGCGGACTCCAGGATCGAGCACCTCGGCGGAAATGACATATTCTCCGCTCACACCACGCTCACCATTGGTGCGAACAATCTTCTGGGTGCTCTCGGCTTCCACCAAGGTCTGCGCCGCGCCGGCGTTTGTGAACGTGTATTTTTCCAGAGCGCAAGGCCGGGTGGTGGAGGGGAAGATGGTGCGCCTCAGCGTGACGCCTTCTCCGCGCCCCAGGCTGCTGTCGATCGTAACCAAGCCTCGAATGTGGACAGCAGAAACCACCTCGTTTGAGGCAGGCCTTCCGCCGATGAACAGCCGTGGCGAGGCGTCGTCGGCGAACGTATAGCTCAGGCTGCCGTGCGTGTCATTGGGAATCGTGCGAAGCGCCGGGAAAACGAACTGGCGCGTCAAGCTGAGGGAGCCATTCTCCCGAACACCGTATGTGAGGATCAGGGAAACTCTAAGGCCGCTCATCTCGATCTGATCCTGGTGCGCTTGGCCGCGTTGAACCCGCCAGGAGATGGCTCCATCCGGATCGATGCTCCAGCGGGAACCGGGCATTTGCGCGCATATGGAGAGGGAGCAGGCAACGGAAACAATGAATTTCATAAGACCGTCAACGCCAGTGTAGCCTCTCCCAAGCGGCCGGGATACACTTTTACTCAGGCCATGAAGAGCTACCGCAAAGAATTGTGGTTCGAGATCCCGGTGCGACGCGCGTTCGTGAACATTACGCCCCAGGTGGAAGCCTGCCTCGCCGAATCAGGCGTCCGCGAAGGCCTGGCGCTGGTCAACGCCATGCACATCACTGCGTCCGTCTTTATCAATGACGACGAGAGCGGACTGCACCAGGATTTTGAGACGTGGCTCGAATCTCTGGCGCCCCACGAACCAGTCTTAAAATATCTCCACAACCGCACGGGCGAGGATAACGCCGACGCGCACCTGAAACGCCAGGTAATGGGACGCGAAGTTGTCGTTGCCATCACCAAGGGAAAGCTCGACTTCGGCCCGTGGGAGCAGATTTTCTACGGCGAATTCGACGGGCACCGCAAGAAGCGCGTGTTGGTCAAGATCATCGGAGAGTGATCCGACGCCGGGTGTCGCAGGGCCTTTGACGGCCGCGGCCTCCGGCTTGCGGGGCGGTGGTCAACGGAGAATGAGGTCCGCGGCGCGCGGTGTGATACCTTCCGTCTATGAAGCGCTTCTCCCTTGCCTTGATTCTTTGCGGGACCGCGTTCGCCCAGGCGCCCTACGATGCGGTCCTGTCTGGCGGCCGGATCGTCGATGGAACCGGTAATGCGTGGTTCTACGGCGACCTCGCGATCCGCGACGGAAAAATCGCGCGTATCGCTCCTCCAGGTTTACTCAAGAACGCGCCTGCTCTCGAACGGATCGATGTCACGGGACTGGTCGTCGCGCCGGGCTTCATCGACATTCAAAGCCAGTCGCGCGCGGAGTTCCTGATCAAAGACGGCCGCGTCATCAGCAAAGTAACGCAGGGCGTGACCACTGAGATCATGGGCGAAGGCTACAGCAACGCGCCCGCTAACGAAAAAACCATGTCCGCCGAGCCGGGGCTTGGCCGCTCTACTTCGAACGCATTTGAAGGTCCGCATGGCTTCGACGCCTGGCTGCGCGCGATGAAGGCCCACGGCACATCTGCCAACTTCGGGTCCTTTGTTGGAGCCGCGACGATCCGCCAGTATGTGAAGGGCATGGCGCAAGGTGCGCCCACCGCCAGCGAGGTCGAGGTGATGCAAACGTTAGTCCGGCAGGCCATGGAAGACGGCGCGTTCGGCATCGGATCGGCGCTGATTTATCCCCCGGGCAATTACGCCACAACCGCAGAGCTTGGCGCGATGGCGAAGGCGATGTCGCCCTACGGGGGCGTTTACATCACGCATATGCGCTCCGAGGCGGACCAGTTTCTGGAGGCGATCGACGAAGCCATGGAAATCGGCCGAACGGGCGGCGTGCCGGTGGAGATTTATCACCTGAAAGCGAGCGGAACGCGCAACTGGCCCAAAATGCGTCTGGCGATCGCGAAGATCAACCAGGCTCGCGCGGCCGGAGTCGATATTAGCGCGGATATGTATCCGTACACTGCCGGAGGCACGGGGCTAACCGCCGTGCTGCCTCCCTGGACCGCCGCCGACGACAAACTGTTCGACAATCTCGCCAATCCGCAGGTCCGCGCCAAAATTCGCGCCGAGATGCAAAGCCAGAAAACGGACTGGGAGAACATGGGTCAATTGGCTGGACCGGAAGGAATTCTCATTGTCGGCATCGAGAAAGACGAAAACAGGAAGTATCTTGGCAAGCGTCTTTCTGAGATCGCCGTAATGATGAACGAGGATTGGATGGACGCGGCCATGGACTTGATCCTTTCCGAGCATCGCCGCGTGGAGACGATCTACTTCATGATGAGCGAGGACAACGTGAAGCTCCAGTTGCAACAGCCGTGGATCAAGATCGGAACCGACGCCAGCGGGCTCGATCCCGATCAGACGAAAGGCCTCGCACATCCGCGCGCCTACGGCACGTTCCCACGAATTTTGGGCAAATATGTCCGCGACGAAAACGTTCTGCCTCTCGAAGATGCGATTCGCAAGATGACTTCAGCCGTGGCGCGGCGCCTGTCGATTCAGGATCGCGGTGTCCTGCAGGAAGGGTTATGGGCCGACATCGCCGTGTTCGATCCGAAGACGATTATCGATCACGCCACGTACGAGCAACCGCACCAATTGTCGACCGGCGTACGCTATGTTTTCGTGAACGGCGTCGCCGTGGTGCGCGACGGGAAACACACCGGCGCGCTGCCGGGCCAGATTGTGCGAGGCCCCGGCTATGTACCCGCCCAGTAGCTGGCGTATGATTGCCCAGAGGAGAGCTATGATCGCCCATCGATTTGTTCTTGCTGTCGCGCCGCTGATTCTTGCCGGCGCGGCTTTCTGCCAAGTCCCGTCCGATGCGGAAATTCGCAAGATTCTGCAGGAGCGGGTCGGCCCGGAAAACGCCGGAATCGCGATTGTCGTAGGCGTCATCGATACCAACGGACGGAGAGTAGTCTCCTACGGGAGCCTCGCAAAGAGCGACACGCGGCGGCTCGATGGCGACACGGTTTTCGAGATCGGCTCGATGACCAAGGTTTTCACTTCTCTTCTGCTTATGGACATGGCGCGCCGCGGCGAAGTCGTCCTGACTGATCCTGTGTCGAAGTATCTCCCTGCAAGTGTCAAGGTGCCAGAACGTAACAACCGCAAGATTACGCTTGCCGATCTTTCCACACAGAGCTCCGGGCTGCCGCGCATGCCCACGAACTTCGCGCCCAAAGACAATGCGAATCCTTACGCCGACTATTCCGTGCAGCAGATGTACGACTTCATCTCAGGGTATCAACTGACCCGCGATATCGGCGAGAAATACGAATATTCCAATCTAGGGGTCGGACTCCTTGGCCACGCGCTTTCGTTGCGCGCCGGAATGAGCTACGAGGCTCTGGTCCGCGCGCGCATCTGCGATCCGCTGAGCATGACGAACACGCGCATTGCGCTGACTCCGGACATGAAGGCGCGTCTCGCCGTAGGGCACAGCGAAACACTCGCTCCTGTGGCGAACTGGGACATTCCGACGCTGGCCGGCGCGGGCGCGCTCCGGTCGAACGCCAACGACATGCTGACGTTTCTCGCCGCGAACCTTGGCTATATCAAGACGCCGCTCGCGCAAGCGATGGCGGACGAAGTATCGATCCGGCGTCCTATCGGCATGCCGAATATGGAGATCGCCTATGGCTGGCACATTCAAACCAAGGATGAGAGCTCGATCATCTGGCACAACGGAGGGACAGGCGGCTACCGTACCTACATGGGCTACGATCCGAAGGCCCGTGCGGGCGTGGTCGTGCTCTCCAATATCTCTACGCAAGCCGGTCCTGACGACATCGGGCGACATTTACTGAACGCCAGCTATCCTCTCCAGAAGATCGGCCCGCCTGTCGAGCACAAGGAAACTTCGCTCGACCCGTCTATCTTCGACCACTACGTAGGCGAATATCAGCTGGCTCCGAGCGTTGTTCTAACTATGTCTCGCGACGGAAGCCGCTTCTACACGCAACTCACAGGCCAACCGAAGTTTGAGGTCTTCGCCGAGGGAGAACGGAGCTTCTTCCTGAAAGTAGTGGATGCGCAGCTCGCTTTTGACGTGGACTCTCAGGGTGCGGCGACACAGGTTACTCTCCATCAGAACGGACGGGATATCGTCGCGAAGCGGCTGCCGAAGTAATTGCGAGCAGCTATCTCGGCGAGGCCTTCAAGAGCCCAAGTCGAACCAGACTCTCGGCAGTGGCGACAATAGAATCATCATTCGAGCGCGGCGCCCAGCCAAGCACGCGCTTTGCCTTCTCATTCGTGGCGTTCTTCTTCTTTCCCAACTCGGGCAGAATCTGTTTCACTGCTGGATCGCGCATGGCGGCGATGCGAACCAGCCAGTTGGGCAACTGCCTGGCCGGCACTCGTTTGGCAGACGTGCCCATGCGAGACTTCAGCACCTTGGCGATATCGAGGATCGACATGAAATCGCCGGCGACGGCGAGGAAGCGCTCGCCATTGGCCGCGGGATGCGTCATCGCGAGGATGTGCAGGCCGGCGACATCGCGCACATCCACGACGCCAAAATAGAGGCGCGGACAGCCCGGCATGGCGCCGTCCATAAGGCGCTGGACCAATAGAATCGAGGTCGAGTAATCGGGTCCCAAGACCGGGCCGAACACACCTACAGGATTGACGACGGAGAGCTCCAGGCCGCCATCCTCTTTGGCGATGAAATCCCAGGCCGCCCGTTCTGCCAACGTCTTCGACTTCACGTAAGGGAGAACATCGTCACCGTTGACGTCCGTCCAGTTGGTCTCGTTGAACGGCGTGTCCTGCTCTTTTTGGCCATAGCCAATCGCCGCGAACGAAGAGGTCAGCACCACGCGTTTGACTCTCGCGTCGCGCGAGGCCCGCAGCACTCGGAGGGCGCCTTCGCGCGCAGGCACGATCAGCTCGTCTTCGTGTTTGGGAACGGTCGACGGGAAGGGCGACGCCACGTGCAGCACGTACTCACAGCCCGCTACGGCTTCGGGCCATCCAGCATCGCTTTCGAGATCCGCGATGGCGAACGACAGGCGATCGCCCGGCTCTGTGCCGCCTTCCTTCAGCATGGACCGCACATCGCCCTCGCGCTTCAAATTCCGCACCGTCGTCCGCACCTGATGGCCCGCCGCCAGGAGCTGCAAGATCGTGTGACTTCCGATGAAGCCCGACCCGCCGGTGACCAGAACCGTGCTCATCCCTGCCTCCTTGTTGCAACGCTCAATTCTAACTCTGAACGTTGAAACGCTGTGTGTCCTCAAAAGACGTAAGAGAGGGCGATATCTGTGGTCTGGCTCATTGGGAGACTCTGGAGTCTTTCGCGAACTCTTTCTTAAATCTCCCGGCCTCATCCGGCTTCCCGAGGGCCGCATAAACCGACGCCAAGTCCTGGCGGGCATTCTGAAGATGAACCAGCGACGGACTTGCCTGCTTCACCAGAATCGCGTACCCGGCAAGTAGCTCATTTTCCGCTTCGCGAAATCGCTGCTGGAGGAGAAGCGCCCGGCCCAGCTTTATTTGCGCGATTCCAATGTTCAGATGGCCGGCGGGCAGAGTGCCAGTAAACATCTGGAGGGCTTGCTGGTATAGATCTTCGGCTCGGACGTACTGCTTCCGCGCCATGGACACTCCCGCAAGATTCGACAGGGCGATGCCGACCAGATAGTGGTGATTGTTGTATACCGCCCGGTAAATCTCCACCATGCGGCGGAATCGCCGTTCGGCGTCATCGTACTGCTCGCGAGCCATGGCGATATTTCCCAGTTCGTTGAGCGGGGAGGCGACCTGCCGGCTCACTGGACCATATACCCGCTCCTCGATGGGAAGTACTTTCTCCAGTGCGGCGACCGCTTCATCAAGGCGTTTTTCGTGAACCAGCGTGCGTGCGAGGACGGTCAGGTTGTGCGCCGTTTGCGGGTGCTCGCTCCCGTAATATGCTTCATTGATGTCTAGCGCCTGCCGTTCGAGTTTTTCCGCTTCGCCGTAGTAGCCCAAGTCCACCTGCACGGCGCCGAGGTTGATCAAAGCGTCCGCGACCAGCGGATGGCGGTCTCCATAGAGCTGGCGATGCATTTGAAGGACTCGATGGAACAGCGTATCGGCGTTCGCATACCGCCCCGCGTAGAAGTGCACGCTGGCAAGCTCGCTCAAGCTCGCAGCGAGGTCCGGATTCGCATCGCTCCGCTTGGAACTGAGGCGGACAGCCTCCTCAAGTACCCGTACCGCTTTATCGTAGGAGCCCCGCTCCTCGAGCACCCGGCCAAGCGCGGTAGTGGCTTTGGCAAGCGAAGAGTCGTCGCGCGGCGAATGACGCCTGGCCATCTCGAGGCCCTGGCGCGCCAGTTGTTCGGCTTCGGGCAGCCGCTCCTGATCGATGCGGAGCAAACTCAGCGCGATGAGGCTATCCGCGGTTTCCGCGCTATCTTTCCCGAAAAGGGCAGTACGCCGTTTCATGCCGGATTCCAGCAGCGAATCTGCCCGATCCAGCTTCCCCAGCTTTTGATAAATGCCGCCGAGCGTCTGATACAGTTCGGCCTGCACTGCCGGCTCGTTGTTGAGTTCCAGCGCCTCCTGGACGCCGCGATCGAGCAGCGTGATCACGCGCAAACTGTCGGCCGGGCCGGATTCCTTATCGCCGCCTTCGAACAGGTTCAACATGAAACTCTGGATTCGCTGGGCTCGCGCCGACTCGGCTACGGCGCGATTGCGGGCGATCGCAAGCCGAACGGTGAAGAACGCCACTAGAGCGACGATCAGCGTGAACACGGCCGCCACGGCGGTTACGGCGCGCCGGTTTCGGCTGATGAACTTGCCTGCGCGGTATCGTAGCGAGTCAACCTGCGCCTCCAGAGGCTCACCTCTCAGATAGTGGTCGATGTCACGAATCAGCGCTTCAGCCGAGCTATAGCGGCGCCCCGGATCCTTGTGCATCGCGGTGAGGCAAAGCACATTCAAATCGGCGACCGACGTCGGTCTTTCTGGTTCCTGCTCGAGGGTGATCCTCTCAGCCTCGCCGGCGGTGCGATTCGTGGGGTCGAAGGGAAGCCTGCCGGCCAGCAGTTCGTAAAGCACCACCCCAAGTGAGTAGACATCGGTATACACGCCGACGCTGCCGCCGCGGACTTGCTCCGGCGCCGCATAGGCAGGCGTCATCAGGCGCAGACCGGTGCGCGTGTGATCGCTGGGCGCGTCGAAACGATCCAACTGCTTGGCGATACCGAAATCCAGCAGGCGGACGCTGCCGTCGGGGCGCACAAGGACATTAGATGGCTTCAAATCCCGATGAATCACCGCGTGCAGATGGGCGTGCTGCACCGCCTGGCAGACCTCCCGGAAAAGCCGGAGGCGCTCGTCGACGGTGCTTCCGTGCTCCTGGCAATATTTCGTGAGCGGAATACCTTCAACGTACTCCATGGCGAACCAGGGCGTGCCGTCGGCGAAGGTGCTGGCGTCATAGAGCCTCGCAATCGAGGGATGATTCAATTGCGCCAGCGTCCGCTGCTCGCTGAGGAAGCGTTCGCGTCGCGCCGGCGAGAGCCAGGCATCGCGCAGGACTTTGATGGCGGCCACTTGCCCCACGTCGTCGCGCCGGCCGAGATACACGACGCCCATGCCTCCTTCGCCGAGCATCCGCACGATGCGGTAGGCACCCGCCTGCCGGTATGGCAACGGAACCGATTCCCCCAACACCTGATTCGCTACATGGGAAACGTCGCGGTCGAGCAGAGAGTCGCCTCGTGAATCCTCCTCGATCATGGCCATCACCTCAGCCATCAAAGCCTGATCGCCGCCACATTCCGCCTCAAGGAAGGCATGCTGCTCGGCGGTGGGAAGATCGACAGCCGCGCCGAAAAGTTCCTGGATCCGGCTCCAACGGGCGGCGTCCATCACTGCCGGAGGGTATGGGCGAGCCAGGCTTTGGCGGCGCGCCAGTCGCGAAGGATTGTTGCTTCGGACACCTCGAGCAGTTGCGCGATTTCCGCGACCTCGAGGCCCCCAAAGAATCGGCTTTCGACCATCATGGCCTGTCGCGGCTCGATGCGGGCGAGCTCGGTGAGGGCGGAATCGAGTCCGAGCAATTGTTCCTCGCCGGCAACTACCCCTTGCGATTCGTCGAAAGTAACAAAACTGGCGCCCGCGCCGCCTCGTTTTTCCGCATGACGCCTCCGGGCCGCCTCCACCAGTACCTGCCGCATGGCCCGAGCGGCGATCCGCTTGAAATGCAGTTGCGACCGATTGGAAACCTCTGGAAAACCAGATAGTTTCAGCCACGCCTCGTTCACCAGAGCAGTGGTGTTGAGCGTCGCGCTTGGGTCGCCGCGCCTCACCGTAGATGCCAGCCGGCGCAGTTCCTCGTACGTGATGCTGAACAGATAATCCAGTTCCGCGCGCTCAGGTGGCTGGGTCATCGATCGCGGCTAACTCCGGATTCAAATTCTATCACTTTATTTTTTTCAGACATGACGGTTTTCGCGGCGCGGCAGCGCAATATGAAGTGGGCGCAGGGAGGGTCGCAGCATGAGAATCCAGATTCGTGGTTTGTTCGTCTTATTCGTACTGGCGATCCCTGCGTGCCCGGGACAGGGCATCATTACGACCGTTGCCGGCACGTCGACCTGCTGCAATAATGCCGACGGCGGGTTGGCCATCAATACCTGGATCGAGAGCGCAAATGGAATCGCGATGGATGCCAAAGGCAACCTATACATCTGGAATACCCAGAAAAGCGAGATCAAGAAAGTCACCGCGGCTGGCATCATCACCACGTTTGCCGGCAATGGGACGGCCGGCTACACAGGAGACAACGGATCCGCCATCAACGCCAGCCTGGCCGGCGGTGGGTCGGTATCGGGCATCGCGGTGGATTCGGCGGGCAGCGTTTACATCAGCGACTACTATAACCATGCGATTCGCAAAGTCGACACAGCCGGTGTGATCACCACCTATGCCGGAACCGGGAGCGCCGGTTACTTGGGCGACGGAGGCCCCGCCAACAAGGCGCTGTTAAATTTTCCCGCCGGGATCGCCGTGGATGGTGCCGGCAATCTCTATGTCGCCGACTCCAGCAATAACCGCGTCCGGATGGTGAACACCGCAGGAATCATTAGCACGGTCGCCGGAAACGGCAATGTCGTCTATTCCGGCGACGGCGTCCAAGCCACCACAACCGCAGTCGACCGGCCTGAAGGAGTAACCGTCGACAGTCAGGGCAACCTCTATATCTCCGAGACAAGTGACAGCCGTGTCCGGAGAGTCGCCCCCAACGGAATCATCAGCACGCTTGCCGGTCAGACCAAGAAGACAACCGGATTTTCGGGCGACGGGGGCCCTGCGACCGCAGCAACGCTCGCCGGACCTTGCGGCTTAGCCGTTGATGGGTTGGGAAACCTCTACATCGCCGATAATTCCAACGGCCGGATTCGGAAAGTCGACGCGGCTGGCATCATCACAACCTACGCTGGAATCACCGGGAATGCCTCCAGCCCCCTGGGCGATGGAGGGCCCGCCACCGGCGCCTATCTCGGGACTCCAAAGGACGTCGTCTCGAGCCCTAGCCGCGATCTTTATATTGCCGGCATGGCCTCCTCCGGCCGCGTGCGGAAGGTCGCGGCGGGAACGGGCGCGGGGTTCGCCGCCAGCCCAACATCGCTCACATTCGCATACACCATCGGTGGAGCCGCTCCCGCAGCTCAGTCCGTCAACCTGACGAGCACGGGTAGCGCACTGACGTTTACGACCTCCATTTCCACGCAGTCCGGCGGGAACTGGCTCTCCGCCACTCCACCCAGTGGAACAACGCCCGCATCCCTGAGCGTGTCCGTCAGCGCTACGGGCCTTGCGGGGGGAACCTATCAGGGCACCATTACGGTGACCCCGGGCGGGTCCGGAAATTCACCTCTCGCGTACATCGTGACTCTCAACGTTACGGGCGCGGGTGCGCCGACCATTAAGACCGGAGGTATCGTCAATGCCGTCGGCTATCAGGCGAAACTGGCTCCCGACACCGTATTCGTGATTTTCGGGAACAACCTGGGACCCGCATCTCTGGCCTTGGGTACTGCGCCCAACTACCCGACGAACCTCCTCGGCACTTCGATCACCTTCACGCCCACCGCTGGAGGCGCCGCGATCCCGGCTAAAATTGTGTACACCGTTGCCAGTCAGGTCGCCGGCTTGCTGCCGTCGTCGATCGCACCCGGCACCTATGCTGTCCAGGTGACGTACAACTCGCTTACCAGCGCCTCACAGAACGTGACGGTCGTGCCGCGCAGCATTGGGATCGCCACCGCCAACAGCGCCGGAACCGGAACGGCGCAGGCAACCATCGCCAACATCAACAGCGGCCTAAGCCTTACGCGCTTTACCGCCGGCAGCGTGGCGTTCGGCGGCTACAACTGGACACTCGGGCCGGCGCATCCGGGCGACACACTGGTTCTCTGGGGCACGGGCGGCGGCGCGGATCCAGCCAACGACGTCGGTGGGAGCTCCGGCGACCAGACAGCAGCGGGGAGTTTCATCGTCAATGTGGATGGGAGACAGATCACGCCGCTGTACGCAGGTACATCCTCGGGCTATCCCGGACTCTGGCAAGTCAATTTTACGCTACCCGCGGACACCGTCCTCGATTGTTTCGCCGCCGTTCAGGTGAGCGCCGGCGGCGAGCTAAGCAACGCAGTGAATATTCCGATCGCCGCTTCCGGGCAGACCTCTTGCGTGGACCCCAGTTCAAGCGCGACGCTCCTCGGCAAGCTGGATTCCGGCGTCAATATCACGCTGGGCGCGTTCGCCATTGCGAAGATCACGGCCACGGACCAGGGCATCACCCAGGAAACCGCCAGCGGAGCCGTTTTCAGTTACACTCCCGCAGAATGGATCACCTTAAATTCAGGACCTCTTTTCGCGGCGTGCCGCGTGTACGATAGAACCTACCCGGTAGGCGGAAAAGACCCAGGCGCTCCGGACGCTAACCTGGACGCAGGTTCCAAGCTTCCATTGGCTGGCCCTGGTCTGCCGGCAGGCTTCGCATTGTCCGCAATCGCAACCTCGACTGGTCCGGTCTATAGCAACTCGCCAAGCGCGGGAACGCTCACGGCCGGCACCTACACGTTGACCGGTTTAGGCGGAGCGCAAGTAGGCGCGTTCAGCACCTCCACGCTGTTCCCGGCCAGCTTCACCGCCACAAATTGGGACAGCATCACACTGGTCGATCGCACCAAGCCGCTTGTATTTACCTGGAGCGGCAGCGGCTTCGACCAGGTCGCCATCATTGTCTCGAGCGCGGTTCGGAGCGGCTCCACCCAGCACATTACGACCATCAACTGCACAGTGCCGGGCGCTCCTGGCAGCTACTCGATTCCCGCGGCGGCCCTCGCATATCTCTCGCCCGGGGCCTCATCCGGCATAAATTTCGGCACGATATCCTTGCAGGCGATCTCCGCACCCGGGAAATTTACGGCATCCCTCGCGCAGGGAGGTCAACTCGATATGGGCCTCTTCGGTGCAAACCTTGGCGTGGCGAAGAATATCGCGGTGCAATAATGCCGGCCGTGACGGTTTCTGATGAACCGCCTGGTTCCAGTCAGACCCGCGATGACCAACCGATATCCGGATGAGAGGCGATGAACCTCCTAGAACACGATTCCACGCGGGATTAGGCGGTTCTCATAGGCTTGACGCTCCAGCTCCTCCCGGAAATCCGGATGGGCAAGAGAAATCATTGCCATGGCCCGCTCCGGCACCGACTTTCCCTTCAGGTTGACCATTCCATACTCGGTGACGACGTACATCACATCCGAACGCGGCGTGGTGACGATGTTGCCGGGTGTCAGGTTCAAAACGATCCGGCTCCTGCGCTCGCCGCGCTTCTCATAGGTCGATGCAAGACAGATGAACGATTTGCCGCCGTTCGACGCGTAGGCTCCGCGCACAAACTGCAATTGCCCGCCGGTTCCGCTGATATGGCGGTGGCCGTCGGATTCGGATGCCACCTGCCCTTGCAGATCCATCTGCGTCGTGTTGTTGATGGAGATCACCCGGTCGTTACGCATGATAATGTGGGGAGAGTTGGTATAGTCCACAGGGCAGCAGAGAAAGTCCGGATTCCGGTCGACCGTCTCGTACAAACTACCCGAGCCAAGCGCGAACGTGTACGTGATCTTGCCGGGGTCCAGCGCTTTTCTCGTGCCCGTAATGCGCCCGGCCCTGTACAATTCGCCGATGCCGTCGATCAGCATTTCCGTATGCACGCCAAGATCGCGGACGCCGCTATCTTGCAACAACGCGCAGACCGCGTTCGGCATCCCTCCGATGCCGACCTGAATGCAGCAACCATCCTCGACCTCCCCGGCGATCCGGCGCGCCACCAGGCGGTCGATCTCGCACGGCGCAGGATTCGGCAGTTCGGAGGCCGGCTGGTCATCGCCGTCGATGATGTAGTCCACCTCGCTGAGATGCACGCCGTTCTGCTCCCCGTAGGCATAGGGAAGGCCTCGCGTCACTTCGACCACCACCGTCCTGGCGTTCTCGATTATCGCGCGTTGCCACACATTGGTGACGCCGAAATTGAAGTAGCCGTTCTCGTCTATCGGACAGGTCTTCAAAACGGCGATATCTACTGGTTGAAGAAAGCGGCGATAATAGCCCGGAACCTCACCCAGATTGAGCGGCATGTAACTGCAGCGGCCCGCGTCGTGCTTGGCCCGGTCGTACGCCGAAAAATGCCAGCTGAACCAGAAGATATGTTTGCCATCCGGATCTGCCTCCAGGACCGCGCGCGGCTTCATCGATAGGCAGGAGCGGATTTTGACATTCTCCAGCGTGTCGATCCGCGCCGCGAGCGCCTCGTCGAACACGTCGGGCTGGCATACTGACACGCCGTAGTCCAGCCACATCCCGGACCGGACCAATGCTGCCGCATGTTCGCTGGAGATCTTCTGCGCCGGAGCGCTCGCCAACCTCGTCGGATTATTGCTCATTGTATCTTCGCTACGCTGGGGTGTTCAAGCATTGTACCGAGGAAGGCGTGCCGCATGGGAACGCCCGGCCTGTCTATCGCGCGGCAACTTCGTGCACTCTATTTCTGATTATGATTTGTGCGACCCTCCGTTGGCTGCGGCTTGCCGATGCAGATCGTTTTCCATGACTTGACAACGAGCTGCGACGAGAAGGAGCGGTCATGCGGAAGGGGGCTCGCCCACCGGCAGCGTCACCCGAAATACGCTGCCCTCGCCCGGCGTGCTCTCCACCGCGATGTGGCCTCCATGCTCATCCACGATTTTCGAGCAGATCGCCAAGCCGAGGCCGACACCATCGGGTTTGGTGGTAAAAAATGGGTTAAAGATGCTTTCGAGGTTCTTCGCCTCGATGCCGGAGCCGCGGTCTATCACCGCTACTTCCACTTTGTCGTCGCCGACCAGCTGCGTCCTTACTGTCACCACGCCGCCGGGAGGGCTGGCCTGAGCGGCATTTTGGATCAGATTGGTGAACACGCGCTCCAGCAACTCGGCGTCAACGCGAATGGGAGGGATATCGGGTGAATAATTCTTGTAAACCTGAACGCCGGGAAGACTGGCGATGGTCTTGTCGAGGATCGCGGAAATATCTGCCGGCTCCAGCCGCAGATGCTGCGGGCGGGCGAAGTCGAGGAAGCGCGTGATGATGGCATTCGTCCGGTCCACTTCGCTCGAAATGTAGCCGGTCACTTCCTGCGCGATGGCATTATCCTTGGGGACGCTGCGGCCGAGCAGCTCAGCCGACGTCTTGATCGTGCCCAGAGGATTGCGCAGTTCGTGCGCCAGGCCCGCTGTAAGCTGACCCAGCGCGGCCAGCCGCTCCGAACGGCGGACCTGCGCGACGGCCGCTTCTAGCTTGACGGCAGTCTCCTGAAACCGGCGCGTTTCGCGGCGGCTGGCCTCGGCCAGTTGGTTCACCAGAAAGCCAACCACAATCAGGATGATCAGGCGCAGCGAAAATTCGCGGCCCTGCGGCTCCCACGGCATCGTCTGGCCGTTTTCGAGGAACAGAATAAACGACGCGTTGTGGAGACACGCCAGTGCGGTGAAAACCGCCGTGCCTAGCAGCCCGAAATTCGTGGCCGCCGAGATTACCGGCAGCACCAGGATGACCCATAGCCCGCTTTCGATGCCCCCGCCGTAGTAGATCATCACCCAGATCAGCGAGAGCTTTAGCAGGATCGAGGTGGCCGGCGCCATGCGCGCGTCGAAGATCTGCAGCACCGCCAGCGCGCCCAGCGACCACAGCACGCGAGGGTCGCGATAGGGACTGAAGATCCCGATGGCTGCGAACGCCACCAGCCATACCAGGTCCTGCGGGCGAAGGTAGCGGCGGAGGTCGGGCATCTCAACTAAACACTAGCCAGAATAAGACATTTGTGGAACAATCGCTCATGGCCGGATCGTATTCCAGTACGGGAAGAGACACATCCAATGTTCTGTAACAATTGCGGGGCGCAGGTCGGGCCCGAAGTGCAGTTTTGTCCACAGTGCGGAGCGGCAACAGGTGCGGCGGGCGTCCCTCCGCCTCCGGCGACTCCAGTCTGGACCGCACGGGCGCCCGCCCAGGCCCAAACAGGAAAGTGGATTTCCGCGGGTTGGGACATGGTGAAAGCGGACATGGGGAATTTTGCCCTGGTCACGCTGATTTTTGCGGTGGTCAACTCGGTCGGGTCCATTGTGACGACGGGTCCGCTGCAGACCGGGTTCCATTTATACTGCGCCAAGAAACTGTATGGCCGCAGGGCGGAAGTGGGCGATCTATTCAAGGGTTTCGACTACTTTGTGGCCTCGTTCGTAGCGGCGCTTCTGATCGGAATTTTCGTCGGCGTCGGCAGCCTGCTCTGCATCATCCCGGGCCTGGTCATTGCAGCCGTGCTCAAGTTCACCTACCTGTTCATCTTGGACAAGAAGATGGAATTTTGGCCGGCCATGCAGGCCAGCCATGAGGCGGTGAAAGGCGACTATTTCGGATTCACGATTTTCCTGCTCGCACTAGCCTGCGTCAACATCCTTGGCGCGCTAGCCTGCATCGTCGGGCTGCTCGTGTCGGTTCCCGTCACCATCGCGGCGATCACCGTCGCATACCAGGAAGTGGTGGGGTTCGAGCAATCGACGGTAGATAGGCTCTAGCCTAGATGATTCGCGCATACCCGACGGGGACTGACCTCTCTGTCCAAAGGCGGCCACAGCACGGCGCACAAACAGGAGCGGCGCCCGCGCCGCGTGGACAGAGCGGTCTGTTCCCTACGGCTCTCCGAACACGCGCCGGCTTGGCGGCGGCGCTGTTTCTGGCGCTACTCCTTTTCACGCCGCCGGCGGACCCGCATTTCCGTTTGTGCGGATTCTACTGGCTCACCGGCCATCCCTGCGCGCTGTGCGGCATGACGCGGGCGATGTTCGCCCTGGCCAAAGGCCACGTTGCCGAGGCTGTGCGGTTCAACGCGCTCGCGCCGCTTGGTTTTCTCATGGTGTTCACCTTGTTTTTCACAGGACGGCCTGCGGCGTGGGCGGCCCGGCTGTGGCCTGCGGGGATCGGCGCGTTCGCCGCCTATGGGGTTTACCGGGTCTTCCTCGGCTAAAGACAACGTCAAGTTGTGGTATCGTGCCCGCTATGCTCCGCAGATTGATCCTTCTGGCCTTTATCCGCTGTATCGTCGCCCAGCCGACCGCCTATTTTCCCGGTCTCCACGACTGGCAGCGTCACGACCCGGCGGCCGCTGGCATGGACCAGGCGAAGATCGACGAAGCCATCGCCTGGCATCGCGCCCATGAAACCAAGGATCCTCGCGATCTCCGCCGCGCCCACGACCTGACCTTCGCCCGCGAAGCCTATGGCGAGCCGCTCGGCCCGTTTCAGACCCGCGGCGAACCCACTGGCGTGATTCTCCGCCACGGCTACATCGTCGCCGAGTGGGGCGAACCTCTTCGGCCCGACATGACGTTCAGCGTCACCAAGAGCTTCCTATCTTCGGTGGCCGGAATCGCTTTCGACCGGGGGCTGATCCGCGATCTCAATGAACCGGTGAAAAATTATGTTCCCGGCGAGTACTTCGCCTCCGGTCACAACAGCCACATCACCTGGGACCACCTCCTGCGCCAGACCAGCGACTGGGAAGGAGCCCTCTGGGGCAAGCCGGACTGGGCCGACCGCCCGCCGAAGGATATCCCCTTCGAGCAGTACATCCAGCGCCAACATGCCGAGCCCGGTACCACCTGGAAGTACAACGACATTCGCGTCAACCTTATGGCCTACTCTCTCTTGCAGGTGTGGCGCCGGCCTTTGCAGCAGATCCTGCGCGAGAACCTCATGGATCCCATCGGCGCGTCCAACACGTGGCGCTGGTATGGCTACGATAACGCCTGGGTCCCTCTGGACGGCGTGATGGTCCAGTCCCCCACCGGCGGCGGGCATTATGGGGGCGGGATGGTGATCTCCGCCGAGGATATGGCGCGCTTCGGCCTCCTAACCCTGAATCGCGGCAATTGGAACGGGAGGCAGATCCTTTCGGAACAATGGGTGAAGTGGGCCCTCACGCCCACCAAACCGAACCCCGGCTATGGGTTCATGAACTGGTATTTGAACACCGGCAAGAAGATGCTGCCGGACGCGCCCGAGAACGTGTTCTGCCATCTCGGCAATGGCGCCAACGTGATCTATGTCGACCCCGACCTGGACCTTGTCGCGGTCGTCCGCTGGATCGATTCCAAGAGTCTCAACGGCTTTGTCGCCCGGGTGCGGGCGGCGGTGAAGTGAGGAGGCGGCGTTTATTCCGCAATCTATGAGAATGTGACACAATAAAGCAAATCCGGTTTTTCTCGCATGTCCCAATCCAACATCCCCGATTCGCCCGAAATGTCCGCGAACGACAGTTCCTTCGGCGACATACTGACGCAGTTCGAACAATCCCATCACGCTAGAGGCGAGACCGTGGAGGGCACCGTGATGACGGTGACCGCGGACACGGTGTTCGTCGACATTGGCCGAAAAATGGACGGCGCGCTGCCCCGCGATCCCTCGGTGGATCTGAAGCCCGGCACCAAGCTGCTGGTCTCGATTCGCGGCCGCGATGAGGACGGTACCTACCAGCTTTCGACGATCAAAGTGGAGACGCCCCGCGACTGGAGCGGGCTCGAGGCCGCGTTCGCCGAGAAGAAAATCATCGGCGGCACGGTTCTCGAAGCAGTGAAGGGCGGCCTGCGCGTCGACGTCGGTGTTAAGGCGTTCATGCCGGCCTCTCGAAGCGGCGTGCGCGAAGTGGCGGATCTGGAGAAATTGGTCGGCCAGCAGATCGAATGCCGGATCACCAAGCTCGACACAGCAAGTGAGGATGTCGTGGTTGATCGCCGCTCCGTCCTCGAGGAGCGCGAGCGCGCCGCCAAGCAGCAAGCCTTCGAGTCTCTGCAAGAGGGCGCCGTGGTTCGCGGCACGGTGCGGACCATCATGGATTTCGGCGCGTTTGTGGACCTGGGCGGCGTGGATGGACTGCTGCACGTCTCGGACATGGCCTACACGCGCAATGTGAAGCCGTCGGATGTAGTTTCGGTCGGCGATTCGGTCGAAGTCAAAATCCTGAAAATCGGTAAGGAATCGAAGAAGATTTCCCTCGGCCTGAAGCAGCTCCAACCCGACCCCTGGTCGCTGGTGCCAGAAAAGTTCCCGGTGGGATCGCGTGCGAGGGGCAAGGTGGCCCGTGTGGCTGATTTCGGCGCGTTTGTCGAATTGGAGCCGGGCATCGAAGGCCTGATCCACGTGTCGGAAATGTCGTGGACAAAAAAGAACGTCCGCGCGCAAGACGTCGTCAAGGAAGGCGATCAAGTCGAGGTGGTTGTGCTGGGCGTGAATCCGGCCGACAAACGCATCGCGCTGGGCCTAAAGCAGGCGCTCGGCGATCCATGGGAAGACGCTGTGAAGAAGTACCCCGCCGGCTCGGTCGCGGAAGGAAAAGTCACCAGCTTGACCAAGTTCGGCGCATTCGTCGACCTCGGCGACAACATCGAGGGAATGATCCACATCGGCGACATCACTCACGAAAAAAGGCTGAATCATCCCAATGAAGCGCTGAAAGTCGGCGAGACCATCAAGGCTCAGGTTCTTGAGGCCGACAAGGAGCGCCGACGCATCCGCCTGGGCATCAAGCAGCTGATTCCCACCAGCATCGACGAGTACATCGCCGAGCACAAGGCGGGCGATTCGGTTTCAGGCCGCGTGGTGGAAGTCTCCGGCCAGAAGGCGAAAGTCGAGCTGGGCGAGGGCGTGTTTGGCTGGGCCAGGCTCCAGGGCGAACAAAAGGCGACAGCCTCCGGGGGCGCCGTCAAGCCGGACTTGGGTTCGCTGACGGCAATGTTGGCGCAGAAGTGGAAATCAGGCGGCGGAGGGGACACGGCGGCGGCGGATGCCGTCCGCGCCGGACAGGTCCGTAGCTTCCTCATTGCCAGCATCGACGCCGCAGCCAAGCGGATCGATCTGGAACTGCGCTAAGGCGTGACGTTTTTGATCGTTACGCGTCTACTTCCATAAGTTGATCCGGAAGAGTGGAGCCGCGAGGTTGGCCCAGAACACGGTTGGGCAGTTGGACGAAACGGCGTTAATCCGGGCGGCTCAGGCCGGCGACCGCGCCGCGTTCGAGCAGCTCGTGCGCGCCTACGACCAAAGTGTGCTCCGGCTGGCGATGAATCTACTCCGCTCGACCGAGGACGCGCAAGATGTATACCAGGAAGCGTTCCTGCGAGTGTACAGGAACCTTGATAAGTTCCGGTTCGATTGCAGTTTTCATACCTGGCTGTACCGGATCGTCACGAATCTCTGCCTGGATCACATGCGGAAGCGCAAAGTGCGCAGGGAAGAGCCGACGATCATGACGACTCAGGATGGTCCGCTCGATCGCATGGACGCCGTCGCCGAGGAGCGGGTCGACGGAGATCCGCAACGGTTCCTGTTGAGCGGGGAGTTGCGGAAACGGGTGAAGGAAACGCTCGCCGGGTTCACGCCGCGTGAGCGCATGGTCTTCGAGCTGAGGCACTATCAGGGGCTCAGGCTGCGGCGGATCGGCGAGATTTTAGGCACGACGGAAGAGGCGGCCAAGAACTGCCTGTTCCGGGCGACGCAAAAGATGAGGGCTGCCTTGGGAGACTTTGTATGAGCGAATGGAATTGCGCATCGGCGAAGGACCTGTTCGCGCTGTACCTGTACGGCGAGCTTTCCTTCGACCAGGAAGAACGCGTCGAAACCCATCTGGACACCTGCGCCGCCTGCCGCGAGGCTCTGGAGCGGCAGAGGGCAGTGCACGCGGCTATCGATAACATCGCGATGGAACCTTCGCCCACGCTGCTGCGTTCCTGCCGCGAGGAACTGCATATGCGCCTGGCCGAGGAGCCCGGCGCCGCCCGGCACGGCTGGTGGGACCGATTCACGGAGATGGTGGCGGGTCCGGTGTGGAAGCCCGCGGGCGCGTTGACGCTGGTTGCCTTGGGATTCACCGCGGCGCGGCTGATTCCGCAGGGCGCGTTCACCAACGGGGGGCCGCTGGAAATGGGCATGGTGGAGCCGTCCTCGCGCGTGCGGTACGTGGAACCGGCGCCCAACGGCAAAGTGCAGATCGTGCTCGATGAGACGCGGCAGCGGGTGGTTTCCGGCGCACTCAACGACGAGAAAATTCGCGTGCTGCTGATTTCGGCGGCCAAGGACCCGTCCGATCCGGGCCTGCGAGCGGAAACAGTGGAAATTCTGAATACCAGCGCGCAGTTTTCCGAGGTTCGGGACGCCCTGATGGCCGCGCTGAAGGATCAGAACGCGGGCGTGCGGCTGAAGGCGATGAGCGGATTGAAACCGTTCGCCCAGCAGCGGGAAGTGCGGTCGGCTCTGACGCAGGTGCTGCTGGCCGACGCCAATCCGGAGATGCGCTCCCAGGCGATCGACCTGCTGACGAAGGGCCTGGAGAATCCGCCGGAGCGCTTCGACCGCCAGGTGATCGGCGCGATGCAGGAATTGATGCAAAGGGAGAATAACGCCTACGTGCGCCAGCGCTGCAGAACCGCGCTGGAGTCGGTGAAGGCGTCGACGGAAACGTATTAAGAAGATGCGTGGACTCGTTTTAGTGACGCTGACGGCCGCGGTCGCAATGGCACAGGGGCCCGCGGTGATGACGCAGGAGGGGCCGTTTTTCGTGCGGACCATCATAGCGCCGATGACCGGGAAGGCTCCCGCGACGCTTCGCGTGGTTTCGAGCGGCAACGTTGTACTGCGCGGGTCCAAGAACGACCAGGTGTATTACAAGCTGGTGCAGAGAGTAAGGGCGCGCTCGAAGGAGGAAGCCGACCGCTTGTGCGGGCAGGTGAGCACCGCCACCGTAATCCCTCCCTTGGTGAGCATGGCCACGCTGACCGTGGTTCCTGCCTCCGCTCCACAAGTGACCAACGACCTGGAAGTCGCCGTGCCGGGCCGTGTGGTGCAGACCATCGTGCTGGCGCAAACGGGAAGCGTCGAAGCGTATGACCTGGAAGGCAGTGTGCAGATCGCTGCGGCCACCGGCGTCCGCTGTGACCGGATCCGAGGAAATGTGAACGGGCACAGCGCCGGTGGCGAAATCCGCCTGGGAAAAATCGGCGGTTCGGTGGAGTGTTCCTCGGGCGGAGGGTCGATCTTCATCGAAAGCGTGGCTGGATCGGCGCTCTGTGGGACGGCGGGCGGCGAGATCGTGGTGAAAGAAGCCGGGGGTCCTCTTGCTCTGACCAATGGAAGCGGAAACATCCAGGTGGATCGCGCGGCCTCCTCGGTGGAAGCGCACACAGGCGAGGGAGTGATCGAGGTCAATCAGGCAGGCGGCCAGGTGATCGCCGATACGCGCGGCGGGTCTATCCAGATCGGCTCGGCGCGCGGCGCGCGATGCGAATCGGCTGCGGGAGCGATCCGGGTCAGGAATATTTCCGGCCCCCTGACCGTACAGTCGGCAATGGGGAGCATTCTGGCCGAGTTGATTGCCGGGGCGCGCATTGAGGATTCGCTGCTGAACGCGGTTTCCGGCGACGTCACGGTCATGATTCCGTCAACGTTACCGCTCTCCGTGATGGCGGTAAACGATTCGGGCGCGAATCCGCGCATACAATCCGATTTTGCCGAGCTTCGTTCCAAGACGTTCGGCTTCAGCCGTCCGCCGGCGGTGGCCCAAGGCCAGATCAACGGCGGAGGACCCCTGCTGCGCATCAACGTCGCCTCTGGGATCATTTATTTAAAGAAGTTGAAGCAATAAGGGGATAAGATGCGGTTTGCTTTTTTCATTTTTCTCTGCGCCGGACGGATCTTCGCGCAGGGTAGTTACATCGGCATCGGCATGCAGGAGATCAGCCCGCAGCGCTCCTGGGCTTTGCACCTGCCCGAGCCGTCGGGCATCGAGATCACCGAGATCGTGCCCGATAGCCCGGCCGAGAAGGCCGGACTGAAAGTCGGCGATGCGATTCTGAAGTACAACGGCCAGAAGGTGGAAGGCATCGCGCAGTTCGCGCGGCTGGTACGCGAAACCCCGCCCGGGCGCGACGTGAAACTCGACATCAGCCGCGATGGCGCCATGCAGCAGGTGACGGTTCGCGTGGCCCAGCGCAAGATGCCTCGGCCCGACGGAAATGACGGTCCGATGGCGATACCCTTCCAGCTCCAGATTCCGGATCTTTCGCATAGCGTCCCCGCGCTGCGGAGCGCAGTATTGGGCGTGGAGGCGGAGGCGGTCGACGGCCAGCTCGCGCAATACTTCGGCGTTAAGGAAGGCGTGCTGGTGCGCTCCGTGCTGAAGGGATCGGCGGCGGAGAAGGCAGGCATCCGTGCTGGCGACGTGATCGTGCGCATCGACGACGCCCACGTGACCGCGCCCGCGGACATTTCCAACCGCGTCCGCATGCTGCGCGGAAAATCGGTGCAAGTGGCCTTGGTGCGCGACCACAAGGAGTTGACCCTGACCGCGACCATCGAGGACGTCCCGGGCGGGGTCATTCAGATCACGCCGTTCCAGGTGCATCCGAACCCGAATCAGCCCTAAGTGCAGCTTTCTCGCCTGCCGCTTCCTTCCGTGTCTGTATCGGAACCGCCATGCGTGAGCATGCGGGCCGGCGGTCAACCCGAGCCTCCGTTCGCCGCCCAAGCTCTTCCGATCGACTGCACGCGAATCAGCAGTTCCACCTCCTTGTGAGGCACACTCAACGCGGCGGCCACGTGGGCGGCGTCTTCGCCCCGGCGCAGCATCCGCAGCGCCTGTACTCGCCTGTTCAGATTGAATCCGGTGCGCGGAGGCGCGGGTGCGGTGTTTGCGGCCCGCTCGGCTGCGGCCAGCCGGACCGTCAACTCCTCGATGCGTCTCTGCGATCGCTGCTCGTTGCGCCGCATCTCCAGTTTGAGAGAAGCGAACAGAGCCAGTGTAGAGATCAGTCCCGCCGACAAGAGCAGGTAGGGGAGCACCGCGATCAGAAGCGTCAATTCAGCGTCCGCAGCCTTTCCTGGCGGCTGATCACCTGGTGCACGCGCACGCCGAAATTCCCTTCCACCACCACCACCTCTCCCCGCGCGATCACGCAGTTGTTGACGATTACCTCGACCGGCTCCAGCACGGACCGGTTCAGCTCCACGATCGAGCCGGTGGTGAGCTTCAGGACGTCTTTCAACACCACCTGCGCCCGGCCGAACGAAACGCTCACCGGCAATTCCACGTCAAGCAGCAACTCGAACGTCTTCGAGTTTCCCGGCCCGGTGACTCCGCCTGCGGCCGCCGCCGTTTCCTCGATCCTCGCCACGGGATCGCACGCCTGCGACGCGGCCAGCGCGTCGATGAGGGCGGTCTCCACTCCCAGTACGAGCACCGCCCGTTCCGCCCCGAACTGGACCTTCAGCGCCGCCGCCCGGGCATCCGCGAGTGCCGTGGACGATTCCTCGCCCCCCGCGCAGTTCACCTCGCGGCCGAGGCGCGCGCCCATCGCGCCGGCCAAGCCCGAAACGGCCTGGCTCACCGTTTCCAGATACGTGGACTTCAGGGTTGCGGGGTCGCTCTCCTCGATTCCCGCCGCTCTCAATACCCGGCCGCCCGCCGAGGTCCAGCCGGCTTCAGAAGCCGCCACCCAGACCGCCCCACCAATGCCGGAAAACGGCTGCTTCCATCGCAGTGTTGCGTCGGCGGGAGCCTCGTGCAACGGTTCGATCTCGATACGCGGACGCTCCCCCACCATCGTCTCGAAGACGGCAGCCAGGCGCGCGGAAAATTCCTCGAACAGCCATTGGCGAATGTCGGTGGCGCTATTCATGGGCCATCTCCTTATACACCGCTGGCGTTCGGCCAGCGCTTCTCCATATAGGCGCGCAGGCGGAGGATCCCCTGGGACTTCAGTTGTGAAATGCGCGATTCGTGCAGCCGCACGATCCTTGAGATCTCTCGCAGCGTCAGCTCCTCGTGATAGTACAGGCTGAGCACCGTCTTTTCGATGTCCGGCATCTTGCCGATCGCCTCGGCGAGCAGCTTCTGCAGTTCGCTGCGCTCCAGCAGACGCGAAGGCCAGGCCTCTTCGTCGCCGGAAATATATTTCAACAGGTCGCGGCCGTTGTTATCGTCTTCGGGCGCCGCACTTTCGAGGCTTCCCAGATTCAGGCCTCGTACCTCGACAAGCCATTGGTGATACTCCTCAATCGATACGTCGAGCTCCGCCGCGATCTCCTCTTCGGTGGGCATGCGATGGAGCTTCTGTTCGGCGCGCGAAATGGCCGCCTCTATCTGCTTGGAGCGCTTGCGCTGTTGCCGCGGAGCCCAATCCAGGCCCCGCAGGCTGTCTAGAATCGCTCCTCGGATCTTGTACTCGGCGTAGGTCTTCAGCTTCACGTTGTGCGAGGACTCGAAACGGTCGATGGCCGAAATCAGCCCCACGATTCCCGTCGAGATCAGATCGTCGAGGCTGACGCTTTCCGGCAGCCGGTCATGAATGCGCCGCGCGATCAGGCGGACCTGCGGCAGATGCTCCAGAATCAGCCGCTCGCGCTCCTCGGCTGAGCAGCCGCCCGCTTCGTAAGCCTGGGCGGCATAAGGATTCGCGGCACTGTGTTCTCGTTTGGTGGCTTGCTTCATGCGGTAACTCCGAGCGCGCGGCCGGGTTGCGGAGTCTCGCCACGCACTCGCCCAGCGATGAATTCCCTAGTGGCCGGCTCCAGATCGTCCGGGATTTGCTGGCCCGTGCCCAGAAAAGAAATAGGCAGACTCCGCCGCGACGCTTCGTTGATCAGCGCGCCATAGCGCTCCGTTTCGTCCAGGCGGGTGAAGAGAAGCTTCTTGGGCCGAAACATCTCATATCGATCGATCGCGCGGGACAGATCGTCAGGCTTCATCGACGCCGGAAGCACCAGGTGCGTATCGATCTCCGTATGCGTGGCGATCAGCCGTGCCAGCTCCTCGCCGTCGGGCATTCCGGCCGCGTCCAGCCCAGGGGTATCGATGAAAATGCGGTCCTTGGCGCGATGCTCTTCGATCGCCTGCCCCAACGCCACGGGTGTCTCCACCGCGTCGAAGCCGATGCCCAGAATCGCCGCCAGGGACCGCAGCTGTTCGACCGCCGCGATGCGGTACACGTCGGCCGACAGGATGTACGCGGGCTTCCGCGACCTGAGTCCGAAGCGCGCCGCGAGCTTCGCCAGCGTGGTAGTTTTCCCCACGCCCGGAGGCCCCACCAGCGCCATTACCCTGCCCGGCGTCGCGTCGACGGCGAACAGATCCTCCAGCACAGCGCCTTCGGCGACCTGTCGCGCCAGATCCGGATCGAGTTCGTTCTCCAGCAGCAGGCGCTGGAGGTCGCTCCCCGGCGCTTGCGGCAGCGGCATTGGCAATCCTCCGCCGTGCAGCACTTTCGCCATACGCTCCATATCGCGCCTCAATTGACGGATGTCTTGCGCCAGCGCCTCGGTGGTAAGGGAGCGCACCGGAGCATTCGCGATGGTCGTCGCGCTCTCCGGCTTAGGCTCCGCTTCCGCCTTCGGAGGCACGCCGAACACCACTTCATATGCACCCAGGCTCCTGGTTTCCGGCGTCGACGGACGGGCGTTGACGAGCAAGGCATCCTCGCCCAGTTCCTTGTGAGCCAGCTCAATCGCTGCCTCCACTGTCCCCGAGAAATAGCTTTTTAATCTCATGGTTTTTTGCTCACTGGATTAGGCCCATGGACACGACGCGCACGCCCGCCGGAACCTCGTTATGCGAGAGCACCGACACGTTCTGAATCTGTCCTTCGATCATCTGGCGCAGATAAAATCGCGCCGCCGAACTAGTGATCACCGCCACCGGCGAATCGCCCGAGCCCACCGCGCGCGTCACCTTGTCGAGCATTTCGCGGATCGTCTGCGGCGCCAGGTTCAGGTGGCTGGACTGTTCACCGTATTCGATCGCCCTCTCGATCGTTTGCTCTATCTGCGAGTCGACGAAGAACGCCGGCAGATCGCCCCCGGAGTTCAGGTACGGCTTGACCAGCATGCGGCGAATCGAATGGCGGGCATATTCCGTCAGAAGAATCGGGTTCTTCGTCATCGGCGCCGCCTCGCCCAGCGATTCGAGAATGGTCACCGCATCCCGAATCGAGACCCTTTCCCGCAATAAGTTCTGCAAGACCTTTTGCACGGTAGCCAGCGGCAGCAATTTCGGGACCAGATCCTCCACGACTCTTGGATTCTCTTCCGTGACGCGATCCAGAATATTCTTGGTGTCCTGACGGGAGAGCAGTTCATACGCATGCCTGCGGACTAGCTCCGCCAAATGTGTGCCTAACACGCTGACCGCATCGACGACGGTGTATCCCTGCGACCGGGCGAAGTCGACTTTATCCGAGGGGATCCACAATGCCTGGATGCCGAACGCCGGCTCCTTCGCAGGGATGCCATCGAGCGGCGGCGCGGCGCCTCCGGGATGGATTGCCAGGTCGCAGTTCTGCATCATCTCGAAGCGAGCCAGTTCCGCGCCTTTCAGATACACCACGTACTCGCCGGACTTGAGCTGCAGATTGTCGGTGACGCGAACCGGGGGCACCATGAAGCCCAGGTCAGTCACCATCTGCCGGCGGATGCCCGCGATGCGGCGCATCAGCGGAGAGTTCTGCGCTCCCTCGACCAGCTTCACTAGGCCGAGGCCGACCTCCAGGGCCAGCGGCTCGACCTTGAGCAGCGTTTCGAGATTGTCCTTATTTGCGCCGGCGGCGTTCGGCGCGGGCTCGGGCGTCGAGCCTTCTTCCCGCAGTTTCTTCTGATTCATCCGCCATCCCGCGAGCCCCACGCCTGAGCCAAGGAGCAGAAACGGCAGCGTCGGCAGGCCCGGGAACGCGGCCAGGGCCACAAGAACGCCTCCGGACAGCATCAGCGGCTGAGGATTGCTGAAGACCTGCCTCTTCATCTCCGAGCCGAGCATGCTGTCTGAGCTGGCTCGCGTGACGATCATGCCGCCGGAGACGGAGACCATCAGCGCGGGAATCACGGTAACCAGCCCGTCGCCGATGGTGAGCACGGTATACGTCGCCAGCGCGCGCTTCAGGTCCATACCGTGCTGAAAGACGCCGATCAGGAATCCGGCGACGATATTAATGGTAGTGATGAGGATGCTCGCCACCGCGTCGCGCTGGGTGAAGCGCGAGGCTCCGTCCATGGCGCCGTAAAACTCAGCTTCAGAAGCCAGATTTTTCCGGCGCGACCGTGCCTCGTGCTCGTCGATCAGCCCGGCATTGAGGTCGGAATCGATCGACATCTGCTTGCCGGGCATAGCATCCAAGGTGAAGCGAGCCGTGACCTCGGAAATGCGCACCGCTCCGTGATTGATCACCACGTACTGAATCGCGATCATCACGAGGAAGATCACGATGCCGATGATGTAGTTGCCGCCCACCACAAAGTTGCCAAACGCCTCAATCACCTGCCCGGACGCCCGCGTCCCTTCGTTGCCGTGAATCAGGATCAGACGAGAGGATGAGATATTTAGTGCGAGACGGAACAGGGTTAGCAGCAACAAAGCCGTTGGGAAGACACTGAACTCTACTGGCTTGGTGATATACATCGAGACCAAAAGGACAATCACAGCGACCGTGATGTTCGTGCTGATCAGGATGTCCAGAAGAAACGACGGCATCGGCGCGATCATTGCCATCACGATGCCGAGCACCGCCAAAGGCACGCCGATTTCACTTAGGTTTCCAAAAGGGGACGATTTCCGTTTCAGCGCGACGGCTTGCGCCCTTGGAGCGATTCCACGCGAGGTTCTTGTTGTGGAAACAGGTGCAGGTTTAGCGGCGGCAGCCATCCGTGGCCGGAGTAGAGCATTTCAGCCGCCGGATTCGGGCGTCGGGACCACGGATTATTCCTTGTCAAGATGGCCCCTGGCGTCAGCCAAGGGAACCGGCCTCTACTCATCGCAACCGAGCGAGAACCGTAAAGCCCTGCAGACTTCCGCCAGTCGAGCGGAACTGAGCCGTGCCACGCGCCGGCCCAACCGCCGCTGGGATACCGTGATCGCGTTGTGCAGATTCACGGCGCAAGGGCCTTTCATTCCATCCTCCTCGTCCAAAACGACCTCGGAGGGCACGCCTCGAATGGTGGACGTCACTGGCGCGACGGTTGCTGTCGTTAAGTGACCGAGGGCACTCTCTCTCGTAAGGACGACGACGGGCCGGCGTTTGTCCGGAGCCGGAAACTCGTAGAGACGAACATCCCCTCGGACTATTCCGGCCATACTGCTTGGGACTCCCAGAGAGTCGACTCCGTATCCGCCGGCGGATGTTTGGCATAGCCCGCGCGGTCGCGCTCCTCCAACGCGCGGATTTCCAGCTTGCGAAGATGCTCGCGCAGCGCGTCGCGCACCAGCGCTGAACGATTCCGCTTGGTCCGCCGGGCCGCCCGGTCCGTAGCCTGCAAAAGTTTCTTATCGAGGACGATTTGCACGGTTTCCATGACTGTGGACCCTACTCCATAGTTTACTCCACAATTGGATTCAATCGGCTAACGCAGCTACAATGTATCAATGGCCGCATCCGTCGAACAATTCCACACGTCCGGCTTCATCCGCCTCACGCGGTCTCAATTGATTGGCACCCTCGGCGGATTGCTGCTTGCCTTGCTCGTCGCCGCGCTCGATCAGACGATCGTCGGCACGGCCGAGCCTCGCATCATCGCGAACCTGTCCGGCTTTGACCGCTATCCGTGGGTCACCACGGCGTATTTGCTCAGCTCCACCGTCTCCGTGCCGATCTTCGCCAAGCTCTCCGATATCTATGGCCGGAAATGGTTTTTCCTCGCCGGGTTGATCCTGTTCGTGGCCGCTTCGGCCTTCTGCGGAGCCTCCGGTCAGCTGCCTTTACCTTTGGACGGGATGAATCAGTTGATCCTGTTCCGGGGCATCCAGGGCGTCGGCGCGGGGATTCTGGTGGGCCTGACGTTCACTATCGTCGGCGACATTTTTTCGCCGGCCGAGCGCGGCAAATACCAGGGCATCTTTGGAGCGGTCTGGGGACTGGCCTCGATCTTCGGCCCAACCCTGGGCGGCTGGCTCACCGACCATTTTTCCTGGCGCGCGGCGTTTTACGTCAATTTGCCGGTGGGAATCATCGCCGCTGTCGCGGTATGGCTGGAATTCCCGTCGTTCCATCCGCAGGGCCCGAAGCGCAGCGTGGACGTGGCCGGGGTGCTGACGCTCACCTCCTGCCTGATTCCTCTGCTGCTGGCTCTCACCTGGGTCACCGAGTACGGCTGGTTGTCCACACGAGTGACCTCGCTGCTCACGTTCTCCGCCGTCATGCTGGCGGCGTTTCTCTATGCTGAAACCAAGGCCAAGGAGCCCGTGATTCCCCTGGCTCTGTTCCGCAACCGGATCATCGGAACGTGTTCACTGGCCGCCTTCGTGATGGGCATGGGGATGTTTGGCATCATTATTTACCTACCTCTGTTCATGCAGGGCGTGATGGGAGTTTCGGCCACGCAATCAGGCTCGCTGCTGACGCCTCTGATGCTGTCGGCTGTGGTGGGAAGCATCCTTGCCGGACAGTTCACCCATCGCGCGGGCAAGTATAAATTGCTCGCCGTCGCTGGGTCGATCCTGATCGCCGCCGGCATGATCCTGTTCGCCCGCATGAACGCCGAAACGCTCCGCGCCGAGGTCGTGCGTGCGATGATTGTCTGCGGATTCGGCCTCGGATTAATCCAACCCGTGTATACCTTGGCCGTGCAGAACGCGGCACCGCGGGAACATATGGGCGCGGCGACGGCGTCGACCCAGTTCTTCCGTTCGATCGGCAGCACCATGGGGGTCTCGATCTTCGGCAGCGTGCTGCTCACCATTTACCATGGCGATTTCAACAAAGGCATCCCCCGCGGCACGCCGGACATCGCCCTGAGGCCTTTTTCCAATCCCCTGATGCTCGCCCAGATCCGGCCGCAGTTGGAGGCCGGGTTCGGGCGTTATCCGGGTGGCCTGAAGTTATTGAAAATTCTGCTCGATAACGTTCGCTTTGCGCTGGTCCACGGCATTCACGCGATTTTCGTCGCCGGCGCAGTCATCATGTGCGCTGCGATCCTTCTCAACATCTCTCTGCCGGAGGTCGCATTGCGCGGCAGGACGAAGATCGAGCCGGAAATCGGATAGTTTTCGGAAAAGAAAGGCGGTCCGGGTCGGAGGGGGCCGGACCGCCTCTGGATGCACCCGAACCACTTCCCTGTTGAGAGGAGACTTGTACAGGCGATCCAAGACTACGCCGTGAAAGAGGAAACGGCCTGCGAACTGAGGAGCCGGATCTCTGTCCTAACTCCACACATAGTTGGACGAAGTTCTGGCAGAAAAGTTGCAAAAGGATGACAGCGCTGCTAACTACTTGGCGCTCTTGGAGGTTTTGGTAAATAGGCTGAGCAGACCACCCAGCGAGGAGCTTTTCTTCTTCGACGCCTCCGCGCGACCGCCGTTCAGCTTCTCGGCCAGCTGTTGGATGCTCTTACCGAATGTCGTGCTCGACGGCGCTGGTTTGCCATCCATCAGCGACTTCTGTACCGCCTCGTAATCGGTGGGGAATACGTCGAACACCTCAGTGTGCAGCGCCGTGGCGATCACCTCGCGGCTCAACCCAATATCGCGCAGGTAGCGGTTCACAACAAGGCGGATCTTCCAGCGGCCGATCCGGTTCGCGTCCAGATAGGATAAGGCTCGTTGGGCGGCCTGAAGCGCCGGCAGTTCGTTGGTGGTCACCAGAATCAGATCGTTCGCCAGGCGAGCCTGGTTCAGGCTCCATTCGCCGTAAACGCCGCCCGCGTCGATCACCACCGCGTCGTAATTGTGGCGCGCGTAGTCCAGAACCGGGGAGGGGTCGCGCAGTTCATTCGCGCCCTCGACAAGGAGCTCCGGCGCCAGCATGACGTCGATGCCCTGGACCTGCGTAACCATCGAGTTCCACAGATCGTGATCCAACTCGTAGGAGCGGGTTAGGGCGTCCACAAAGCTATAGATCGATTTGATCTTCAGCAGGAATGAAAGGGTTCCAGTCAACGGGTCCAGGTCCGCCAGGAAGACCCGCTTTGCCCCGTTGCGCTTCAATTGAAACGCGAGATTGCAGGCAATGGTGGAGGCTCCGCAGGCACCTTTGGCCGGCATCACCACGAAGATTTTCGCCGCTTCTTTCCCGGCCCCGTCCGCGGGCTGAAGGCGGGACAGTTTCGCGAGCACGGCCTCGATCTGGTCGCCCGTAAACTGTTGGATCAAAAAATCCGCCGCGCCAGACCGAAGGCAGCTTAGCATGGCGTCCGAATCGGTTCCGGTGAGCAGCGCCACCATCTGAATGTTCGGTCCCAGACGCGAGACTTCCCCGAGAAGTTGTAGAGCTTGCTCCCGATCCGAGACGACGTCGAGGAAACACAACTGCGGCGGTCCGCCATTATTGTCAACGACTTCCCGCGGAGACGGGTAGGTGCGCATATAGCTCACCGCAACGCCTGGCAGATGGGTCGCCAGCAGCGGGGAAAGCTCCTCTGCCATCCGCGCGTTCGGACTGATGACTACCGCCCGTTTCGAGGATGCAGGGGTGGTCTCAGTTCTGTGCATAGCCTCTGGGGGACCAATTTGGGATCAGTTCCAAACTAGTAAATCGGCTGCTGACGATCATAACATGAGAGGCATTTCGCCTTCCTTCTACTAACAAAGTGATACCACCGGACGATGAGACCTCATGGCTCGGGGCTAATCCCTGGGCAATGAGAGAGTATCGGGCTAGAGAGAGCAAATGACCAACCTGACTGAGATAATCGCGCCCACCCCGAACGGGCCCCAGCTTTCCTCGATTAAGAGGGTCTCCGTGTGTGACACGCAGCCGGTGACTGCCGAAGGCGTCCGAACCCTCATGTCCGGATCGCCCGACATGGTGTTCTCCGACACAACCGGCTCGCTGGCTGAGGCCCTGGATCTGGTCAGGCGAACCTCCCCCGAGGTTCTCATGCTGGACAAAGCCTTTGGCATCCAGGCGATTCTCGACTGGCTGGCCGACCTGAAGGCAAACGAGTCCCAGTCTACCGCAATCGTCATTTGGGGGGTTTCCGTCACCGAAGCGGAGGCGCTGCGTTTTCTCCAGGCCGGTGCGCGCGGCATCCTGCGCAAGACGGCGGGCATCCCAGTGATCTTGGCGTGTTTGCGCACGGTCGCTTTGGGCCGCAGTTGGATGGAGGACTGCGTTTTCCGCGATTCGAACCGCGCCGATCGCTATCCCCGCAGCGAGCTGACGTCACGCGAGCAGCAGGTGCTGGAACTGGTGGAGCAGGGTTTCAAAAACAAGGACATCGCCGCCGAACTCGGCATCCGCCCCGGAACGGTGAAAATCCATTTGAAGCATATCTTCGAAAAAACGGGCGTGCGCGGCCGCTATGGCTTGGCGCTCAATGGCCTGAAGGACCGCGGACTGGTTTCGATTCCCGCTTAATCTTTGCGCCTGGGTAACCCCGCGCCTTTGCCTGTTATCTTAATAGGTAGTGCGCACCCTTGTTGTCCTTTCCCTTGCGGCCGTCTGCGCCCGCGCTCAGTCGCCCCTCGTAAAAATTCTCTCCGATGAACTGGAGCGGAATTTCAGCGCTCTCAAGACAGCGGACCCCGCGCCGTATTTCCTCGGCTATGAGGTCACAGATCAGGAAGAGGACGCGATCCTGGCCAGTCGCGGCTCTTTGGACGGCCAGAATCACCATCGCAACCGCATTCTCGACATCACCATTCGAGCCGGATCGCCGGAGTTCGACAACTACCGCCGCAATGGCGCGGACCGGCCGCGTTTCACTCTGCCGACCCGCATCGCCCTCGATAACAATCCGGACGCCATCCGCAGAACGATCTGGCTCACCACCGATCGGGTCTATCGCAGCGTGGCCCAGCGGCTGATTCGCATCAAGGCCGACGAAAAACTCCGTTCGGCAGCCGCTGACGGCTCGGCTGATTTCTCCACCGAGCAGCCTCAAACCTACTTCTCCACGCCGCCCGCGCTCAGGTTCAACTCCGCCGAATGGGCCGCGCGTCTGCGCAAGCTTTCCGCCGAAATGGCGAAGTATCCAGGCGCTATTAATTCCAATGTCGCGGTGGAAGCGCAGCGCGTGATGACCACGGTGGTCACATCCGAAGGCACGCGAGTTGAATCCGGCCGCCTGTTTGCCCGCCTGATGATCACCGCTCGTGGCAAATCTTCGGACGGCATGGACCTGGCCTCGCTCGAGACGTTCGAAACCGGCGACCCTTCTTCGCTTCCCACGGACGCGCAGATCCTCGAAGCCGTCGAACGCGCCGGGAAGAACCTTACCGAGTTGTTGCATGCCCCCCCGGCCGATCCGTATGTCGGTCCAGCGATCCTGTCGGGGCGGGCCGCAGGTGTCTTTTTCCACGAGATTTTCGGACATCGCATCGAAGGCCATCGCCAGAAGGATGAATCCGAGGGGCAAACCTTCACCAAGAGTGTCGGCAAGCCGGTGCTGCCTCCGTTTCTTTCCGTCGTTTTCGATCCAACACGCGTCGAATACAACGGCGTCACGTTGAACGGCACCTATGCCTATGACGACGAGGGTGTGAAGGCCCAGAGAATCGTCTCGGTGGAGAACGGCATCCTGAAAACGTTCCTGATGTCGCGCTCGCCCATCGCAGGGTTCCCCAACTCCAACGGGCACGGACGCCGCTCGCCCGGCTACGAGGTCGTTTCGCGGCAGTCGAACTTGATCGTCGAGTCCACCAACAAGGTTAGCGACGCGGAACTCCGCAAAATGTTGATCGAAGAAGTGAGAAAGCAGGGCAAGCTCTATGGCCTTTACTTCGACCAGGTCACCGGCGGTTATACCACTACCGCCAGCCGCGGATTGCAGGCCTTTACCGTGATTCCTCTAATCGTCTATCGCGTCTATGCCGACGGCCGCCCCGATGAGCTGATTCGCGGCGCCGATATCGTTGGCACACCGCTCGCCAGCTTCGAGAAGATCGTAGCGACCTCCGACAAGATGGAGGTCTTCAACGGCATCTGTGGAGCCGAATCGGGCAGCGTGCCCGTTTCGGCGGTGGCGCCCGCGCTGCTGGTTTCACAGATCGAGATCCAGCGCAAGGAGCGGTCACGCGACCTGCCTCCGTTCCTGACCCGGCCCTCGACGGAGGTTTCGAAATAGATGATCCGCCGCCTCCTTGCCGTTTCCGCCCTCCTGGCCGCATCCGCCGCGCTGCTGCTTCCACAGAAAGCCGGCGACGACCCGATCCTGCGCGCCATGCGCGACGAACTGGATCGCTCCCGCCAGCTTCGCATTGTCGGCGGCGGCGACGACGCCCCCTATTTTTTCAGCTACGATCTGACGGACGTGAATGAGCTGGTGGTAGCCGCCGTGCTCGGGTCTCCGATCTCGGTCTCCCGCACCCGTTTCCGCGCGCCGCAGATCGACGTTCGGGTCGGCAGCTACGATTTCGACAACACGGGCCATATCTTCAGCGGCCGCTATACCGGAACCCGCTTCGACTCGTCATTCCCCTTGGACGACACGTACCCCGCGCTGCGCGACGCCCTCTGGCTGGCCACCGATACTGCCTATAAGACCGCCATCGAATCGATGTCCCGAAAGCGGGCCGCTCTGAACGCCGCCGCGGCGCAGGCGGAGAAACTCCCCGACTTCGCTCGCGTCGCGCCGGTGAAAAGCCTGGCCAAGGTGGTCCACCGGAAAATCGACGATCCCGCCTGGACCGCGCGAGCTGTGAAGCTTTCCGCGGTATTCAACTCCGTCCCGGAAGTAATCGCCTCCGGCGTCGACCTGCAAATGCTAGACGGCGCCACCTATCTGGTCAACAACGAAGGCACCGAACTGCGCTACGACGACAGCCTCGCGCTTATGTTCGCCCGTGCAGAGGGCCAGGCGCCGGACGGCATGATGGTGCGCGACGCGGTCGCGTTCCAGGCGCTCGATCCGGACAAACTTGCCTCGGATGCCCAGATGCGGCAGGCCCTCGCTGCGGTAGCCGAGAATGTTCGCGCTCTGGCCCATGCTCCGGCGGGCGAATCGTTCTCCGGGCCGACGCTGTTCGAGCCTCAGGCCGCTGCTCAGCTTCTCGCGCAGCTGATGGGCGACAATCTGCGTGCGCCACGCAAGCCCCTGGCTGAGCCCGGCCGCAACATCAACTTCCTCCCCAGTGAATTCGATACCAAGCTTGGCTCCCGCATTCTTCCCGACTGGATGGATATCGTGGATGATCCCACGCAAGCCACCTGGCAGGGCAAGCCCTTGGTGGGGAACTACGAGTTCGACATCGAAGGCGTGCCGGGCAGGCCGGTCACCGTCGTCGAAAAAGGCGTCCTGAAGAGTTTTCTCACGACGCGCCAGCCCATCAAGGGCTCGTCGACCTCCAATGGGCACGCGCGCCTGTCCGGAAGCTATGGCGCGCACTCGGCGGCCATCAGCAACTTGTTCGTGAAGGTATCCCAAACCGATTCGCTGGATTCGCTCAAGAAGAAGGTCATCGAGATGTGCAAGGATCGCGGCAAACCCTACGGCATGCTGGTCCGCAAGCTGGATTTTCCCTTTTCCGCTGGACGAGGCGAATTGCAGACGCTGGCCCAGAGCGGATCACAATCCGGAGGGTCGGTGCGGCCTATCAGCCCCCCGATCCTGATTTATCGCGTCTACACCGACGGCCGCGAGGAACTGGTGCGAGGCCTCCGTTTCCGCGGCGTCTCCACACGATCCTTGCGCGATATTCAGGCCGCATCCCGGGAGAGCGCCCTGTTTGAATACGTAAACAATGGCGCGCCGCTGGCGTTGATGGGCACGGGAGGGATGCTCGCTCCGGCCTCGGTCGTTTCACCGGCTCTCTTGTTTGAGGAAATGGAGTTTGAACGGCCGCAGGAGCAACTGCCGAAGCTTCCGGTTGTACCGCCTCCGCCGTCCGGTCCGTCTCAATAACTTACTTCATGCGCCTGATCACCCGGACCATCTTTCGGGAAATTTTCGTTACCGCCATACTGGGCGCGGCGCTGTTCACGTTCGTTCTGTTCCTGCAGCAGGCAAGGCACCTGTTTGAATTTCTGGTCCGCACGTCCGGCCCGCCGAAGACCGTGGCGTACATGTTCGCGCTGGTGTTCCCGGTGATGCTTCCGTTCGCGATTCCCCTGGGAGTGCTCATCGGAACCCTGGTGACGCTCAGCCGCATGTCCACCGACGGCGAGATCACGGCGATGCGTGCCGCCGGCGTTCCCGGGCGCCGCGTGGTCCCCGCGATTCTGCTGTTCGGATTCCTGGCCATGCTGTGCGCCGCCGCCGCGTCGCTATGGCTGACGCCGTGGTCGATCCGCGAAGGGATCCGCGTGCGCAACGTGCTCATCGCCAGCGAGCTTACCGCTGACGTTCAGGCGCGAGTGTTCGAGGAGCAGTTCCCCAACAAAGTTCTCTACGTGGGCGACGTGACCATCGGTCCTCCGTCGCGCTGGCGGCAGATCTTTGTGGCGGATATCACGCCGGCAGGCGAACGCGGTCCATCGGCATCGGAGCGCGGTGAGAGTCCCGTCATTACGCTGGCTCCAGAAGCCATCGCCTTGCCCGACGCTTCCGCCAACCGCCTGCAACTCTCGCTCAAGAACGGCAGCACCTATGAAGCCGGCAAGGACGTCGGCGATTATCACATTACCGAATATTCGGGCCAGGGCGATCAGGCGCTGTACGCCGAAAAGCCAAAGGCCGCCACCGTTTCCAAGCCGGTGACCGAAATGGACACCAAGCCTTTGTACAAGATGGCGTATAAGACGCCGGCATTGGACAAGACTTCGAAACTTGATGCGCAGATCGAGTTCAATACGCGTTTCGCGCTGCCGCTGGCCTGCATTCTGCTGTCGCTCGCCGGAGTGCCGTTGGGCATCACGACGCGCCGGGCCGGCAAGTCCGGAGCCGTGGTGCTGACTGTCGCACTGGCGCTGATCTATTACATCGGTCTCGGCACGCTGGTGAATCTCTCAAAACAGGGAAAGCTATCCGCCGCGCTCGCGGTCTGGCTGCCGGACCTGATCTTCGCCCTGTTCGGCATCGTGATGATGATGCGCCTGGAGATCCCCGGCGACCGCGACGTTGTCAGCCGCGTGATGAGCTTTCTGCGCAGCTTGGCGCATATTCCCCAGCAGCAGCAGCAGCGCGTGCAGCGCGCGCTGGACCGCCAGCAATCGAAGATCCGGCGGGGACGCTTCCCCCTGGTGCCACAAATCATCGATCGCTACGTGCTGGCCAGCTTCCTGTTCTACTTCTTCATGCTGCTGTTCACCTTCGTGGTAATCTTCCATGTGTTCGAGTTCTTCCAGTTGCTGAGCGACATCATCCGCAACTCCATACCCATCACCACCGTCTTCTCCTACCACTTCTTCCTCACGCCGCGCCTGATTTACGATTTCGCGCCCATCGGCGTTCTCGCCGCCGTCCTGGTCGTCTTCGCCATCCTCAGTAAACACAACGAGATCACCGCGTTTAAAGCCTGTGGCATCAGCGCGCATCGCCTGGCGGTGCCGATCCTGATCTCCTGCTTCTGCTTGAGCGGCGGACTCTTCGCCTTCGATCACTTCTGGGTTCCCGACGCAGACCGGCGGCAGGATCAGCTCCGCTCCATCATCAAAGGCAAGCCTCCGCAGACCTATCTGCATCCAGAGCGCAAGTGGATCAATACCGAGCACAATCGCATTTACTATTACGAATACTTCGACCCCTCCTCGCGCGTGATGAGCGGTGTGAACGTCTATGAAATCGACCCCAGCGTCTATCGCCTGAAGCGCCACATTTTCGCCAAGCGCGCCCGATGGGACGATGGGCTGGGCAAGTGGGAGTTTCAAAACGGCTGGTATGCCAATATTCAGGGTACCCGCACCCGGGGGTTCGATTCCTTTACCAGCCGTTACTTCTCTTTCGACGAAAAACCGGAATATTTCATGCGCGAGGCCAAGCAGTCGCGCCAGATGAACTTTCGCGAGCTGCAGGATTACATCGCCGACCTGCAGCACAAGGGCTTCGACACGGTAAGCCTGCAGGTCCAGCTAAACAAGAAATTCTCCGTGCCGATGTTCGCCTTCATCATGGCTATGGTGTCTATCCCGTTTGCATTTCTGGCCGGGAACCGCGGCGCGATGGCCGGCGTGGGCGTCAGCCTGGCGATCGCCATCGCCTATTGGTCACTCGACAAGCTGTTCGAGCAGGTCGGCGCGCTCGGCCAGTTGCCTCCCGAGATGGCGGCGTGGTCCCCCGACGTGATATTCTCTCTTGCCGGACTGTATTTCCTGGTCCGCATGAGGACGTAAATGGACGTTTACATCGTTGAAGCTGTTCGCACCCCGATCGGCCGCGGAAAAGCAGATGGGGCACTGCACGGTATCCACCCGGTGGATCTGCTCGCGCAAACCCTGAATGCGCTGGTGGCCAAAGCCGGACTCGACCCGCGCCACGTGGAAGATATCGTCTGCGGCTGCGTCACGGCCACCGGAGAACAGGGCACCAACATCGGCCGCCTGGCTGGTTTGAAGGCCGGATTCCCCATCGAGACGCCTGGGCTCCAGTTGAACCGCTTTTGCGGCTCCGGCCAGCAGGCGATTCACTTCGCGGCGCAGGCCATCGCCGCGGGCGATATGGAGATCGCCATCGGATGCGGCGTCGAGTCGATGAGCCGCGTGCCGATGGGCGCTGACGCCGCGCTCACCGAGGAGTTTCGCGCGAATTTCCCCGTTCCTTTGCTGCACCAGGGGATCTCGGCGGAGATGGTAGCCGCGAAATGGAACATTTCGCGCGAGGAGATGGACGACTTCGCGGTGGAGAGCCACTGCCGTGCCGCGGCAGCCGATATTTCAAGCCAGATTTTCCCGATCGGCGGCCTCGACCGCGACGAAGGCGTCCGCGCCAATCCAGACGTCGCGAAAATGCGAGCGTTGAAGCCGGTGTTCCGGCCAGATGGGGTGGTGACGGCGGCCAATTCCAGCCAGATCTCCGACGGCGCGGGCGCCGTTCTGCTCGCCAGCGGCCCGGCGGCGGATAGGCTGGGCTTGCGCAAGCAGGCGCGCATCGTTGCCCGAGCGGTGGTCGGAAGCGATCCTGAACTGATGCTCACAGGGCCCATCGCCGCCACCCAAAAAGCGCTGAAAATGGCCGGCCTGACCGCCGCCGATGTTGACGCGTTCGAAATCAACGAGGCCTTCGCCTGCGTGCCGCTCGCCTGGGCTCGGGAAATTCAACCTCCCGCGGGCCGATTGAACATCCAGGGCGGCGCGATCGCGCACGGCCACCCACTGGGAGCCACCGGCGCTGTTCTGATGACCAAGCTCGTCAACGTCCTAAAAAACAATGGCGGCCGCCTCGGCCTGCAGTCGATGTGTATCGGCTACGGGATGGCGACCGCCACGATTATCGAGCGTATCTGAGCGTTAGAAGATTAACTTAATCGTCCACTGCACAATGCGCGAGGTCACGCCGCCGCCACGCGCCGTGTCGAACGTCGTTGTCAACTGCCCGAAGGTGGTCGAGTCCGTCGACGTAGTCGGTCCGGCGAAGTTCGCGTTATTGAAGACGTCGAACGCCTCCAGTGCAAGGTGGAAACGGAGCCGCTCAAAAATCTGCGTGTCCTTCGCGATCGAGAAATCCTGATCGAAGAAGTGCGGTCCGCTGAAGCCGTTGTAGGGCAGGTTCCCAGGCTGGCCCGGAGCCGGAATCGCGAAGCACGGAGTGGTCTGGCCGGCAGTGCAGAAGTTCGCCGTGCTGGTGGAGCCCTTTATCGTAAAGAGCCCGAGCTGTGGGTTGATGAAGTACACGCCGCTGCCGGTGCGATACACGCCGATGTTGTTCTGCAACTGCTGCGTAGTCACGTTCATGAGAACCGGCGTCTGCGCAATTCCCGACCCTGTGGTGAGGCGGGCCGAGGAGATGGTCAACGGGGCGCCGGTCGACCAGTGCGTGAAGCCGCTCACCACCCAACCGCCGATAATCGAATCGGTCAGCCGGTTCACGCCAGAGGCGAACTTCTTTCCGCGGCCGAACGGGAGCGGATACGAAGTCGTCATCCCGAAGGAGTGGCGCACGTTGATCGCCGACACGAATTTATCGAGCCGCGTGTTTTGTAGCGACTGATAGTTCTGGCCTTCCGTCTGCGATGCGGCGAAAGTGGTATCGGCCAGCACTTTGCTGAAGGAGTAATTGGCGAGAAGGAAGAAGCCGTTAGAATACTGGCGCTTCACTTCCACTTCGAGACCGTCGTAATAGGACCACCCGGCATTATTGACCTGTGAGGCAGCGGCGGCCCAAGGATTCGCCACGAAGAAGTTCAGTGGGAGGCCGTTGGCCGCGCCCGTTCCCGCCGCACCCATCACGTTGGTGCGGTAGGTGGGCGAGGTCCGGATGGTATTGAACATCGAGTAGATGTTGTTCTGCGTCAGGTTCGTGATGAACCCACTGCTGCCATAGGCGGCGCTGTTGGCCACGCCCGCGAACAGCTTATCGAGGATAGCGGTCGGAACCTGCCCAGGCAGGTTGTTGTAAGCGAACGTGCCGGACAGGCCGTTGCTCTTATCGATGTTGTAATTGTTCTGAGCGTTGTTGAATTCCTGCACCAGGCCGTTGGTGTTGAGATTCAGCTCATTGACGCTCCAACTCCGGTACTGTTTCACGGCGTGGTTGCCGACGTAACGGGTTTCAATCGTGTACTTCTTCCACAACTCACGCTGAAGACCAAATCCCCAGTCGAGCACGTACGGGGTGACGAGATGCGGATCGTAGTTCACCAGATTCGCAGTGCCGCCGCTGTTAATCCAGTTGGCAAGCTGCGAAACCGGGAACCCGCCGGTCCCAGGGGTCGGGGTTGGCAACGGAAGGCCAGTATTCGCGAAGACGCCGGTGGGCGTGCTGTTCGAGAACGTGCTGAATAGTCCGGTGTTCGCCGTCGTGGCCGGCGTGTAGAACGTAAATCCGTCCTGCACGAAGTGCTGGGCGAAGTGCGCGCGGATGACGGTCTTGCCGTCCGCGAAAGGCGTATAGGCGATCCCGATAAACGGCCCGAAATTGTTCAAATCCCGGTTGGTGACTGGATGGCCGTTGCTGCCACCCTGAAGCGTTAGGATCGTGTCGGTCGCGCTGTTTACGTTCCCCGGCTGGAACAGGTTCGCCACCGGAACGCCCGAGATAGGGGTGGGACCGAACAGGCTCGAGAGGTTGTTTTGAGGCAACAGAACCAGCCCGTTGCGAGCGTCGTAGGGCCCCTGATACTCCCAGCGGACGCCGTACTGCAGAGTCAGGTTTCGGCGCACCTTCCAGGAGTCCTGCACATAAGCGGCAAAATTCTGCTGGATCGGCGTATATTGCTCCGGAACGTTGGGCACGTAGCCGGAGGTAGGCGATGTGTGATTGAAGCCCTGGCTGATGGAGCCGAGAAGACCGACGTCGTTTACGAAGACGGAATTCGCCAGCGTCAACTCCGCCGCGCTGATGCCGGGCAGCGTCGCCGAACTCAAGTTGTCCGGATTGGCTGCGTTCACCCCGAGAGTCGTGCGAGGAAAAACCGTATTGTAGAGATAACTCGTCGCCAGATTCCGGCGGTACTCACCGCCGAACCGCATCTGGTGCGTTCCCTTTACCCAGGCGAAGTTGTCCATGTACTGCTGTACCGGGGAATTGCGTCCCTGAGGAAGGTTCGTCGACGTTAGAATCGGGCTGGTCGCCGTGGAGTAAAGAACCTGATTCCCGCCCGTATCGGAGAAGTTGTACCCATAGGCGAAGCTGACCGGAGCATGCGTAACCCCGATACGGACTTCATTGGTCATCGTCGGGCTGATTGTGGTGGTCCAGGCCCCAACAAAGTCCTCGCGCGCGGAGACCTGTCCGCCACTGAACGGTGAGCCGACGAACTGGGGCTCGATGCCGTTCAAGAGATCCGGCGTCGTGTTGTAATTCGCCCGATTCCAAATAAACTGAATGGCGTTCCTCTGGCCGAGCTGCTGGTCCATACGGACGGTGTAGCGGTCCTGATTATTCACGCCCGATAGATTGAAGGCATAACAACGGATGTTAACTCCGTCACCGCTGCCGCAACCCGCGTCGGTCAATCCGCTTTGGGGCACAATCTTGGAATACAGAGCCGACAGCGTCGGATTGAGAACTGGCTTCAGGCCGGTATTCCCGATGGTTCCAATGTTCAAGAGGTTTACCGTCACCGGAGACGCGCCGGATGGGGTGTAGGTGAACAGGCCCTGTTCCGCGCTCGGCGTCATCACGGTGCGCTCCCGGGGCTGCGCGCGGGGTTCGCGATAAGCTTCGTAGGCAAAGAAGAAGAACGTTCTGTTCTTCGCGTTGTAGAGCTTGGGAATGCTGGCAGGGCCGCCTATGGTGGTGCCAATGTGGTTCTGCAGCTGGAAGGGCCGCTTTACTCCGGTGGCGTTATTGAACCAGGTGTTCGCGTTCAGAAAGCTGGTGCGTTGATACCAGTACACGCTCCCGTGATAGTCGTTGGTGCCCCTCTTGGTCACCATGGAGACCTGCGCCGCGCCGAATCCGCCGTCGGTTCCGATGCCGCCGACGCTGACGTTGATTTCCTCAATCGTATCGGCCACTGGCGCACTGAGAGCGAAGAACGCGCTGGTTTTCACCGTGCTGTCCTGCACGTTGATGCCGTCCTGCGTAAGGTTCGTGTCGTTGCCGCGCAAACCGTGTACGAACGCATCGCCGCCGGTGACGGAAGTGGTATTGGGGGTCAAAATGCCGGCAAACGTCTTCACCAGATCGAGCGGGTTGCGCGTGGGCAGAGGCATGGAGCCGAGCTGCGCAGCGTCGACCGTGTTCTTCAACTCGGCCGAATCCGATTGCACTGCGGTCTGCTCCGCCTGAACCACCACTTCAGATCCCGTCTTCGCGATCTCCAGCTTCACATTGATGCGCGAAGTCTGAGAAACGTCGACGCGGACGTTCGTCACCTCGGTTCTAGAGAACCCGGAGAATTCCACAACGACCTTGTAGCTGCTGTTCGGCAGGTTGGTGAAGGTGTAAACACCTTCGGCGTTGGTCCTTGCCTCGTACGTTCTACCCGAGCCGAGATCGGTGACCGATACCAAGGCATTGGGCACCACGGCATCCGTCGGATCGGTGACGGTTCCAGTCAGAGTTCCCGTGAGCACCTGCGCGTCTGCCAGATGAACGGCCAGCAGCAGAGCAAGAACGGCAAAAAAGGAGAATATCCACCTACGGTGATTCATGTCTTACCCCCAGCAAAGATTGCGAAACTATTCCTATCAGGCTACAGCAGCAAGTCGTCCGCTTCAAGTGATAGCTGTAGCTTCTTTGTAAGAATCCTTACAAAGAACCGATTTTTAGTCCATAGTAGAACGATGGTAGAAGATGAATTTTCTTTCACGAGGCCAGAGGACGACAGCCAGAAGATGCCGGCCCGACAAAGGATTTTGGTTAGTTTACAACAGGTTAACAGGGCCTGCAAGAGGCTCCCGTAGCATGTTTGAAAGAATCTTTACATCAACCGACCAAAGTCGATTCCGGCTGCCATTGGCCGAGCAATTCCTCGGCCCGCTTCTTGGCCTGGGCGATGCTGGTCTCCTTGATCCGCTCATAGCCGCGGATCTGATCGGGCAGCGCGGCAATCTCCAGCGCCAGGGAAAGATTCTCCTCTGTGAGCCGGTCGAGCGTGCGGGCGATCAGGTCCCGGTACCAGCCGATGAGGTCACGCTCCAGTTTTCGATGCTTGGAGCGGCCAAAAATGTCCAGCGGCCCTCCGCGCAGGCCCTTCATCGAGGCAAGCATCTTCAGAGGCGCCTTGAACCAGGGTCCGAAGGCGATCTTCTTCTTGAAAAACCGCCGTAGCATGGGCGGATGCAGGTTATAGGAGATCGATTCCACCTGCGACCAGGTTTCGCGCACGTTCTGCTCAAAAGCGGGCTTGGTCAACAGCCGCGCGACCTCGTATTCGTCCTTGTAAGCCATCAATTTATACAGATTGCGGGCCACCACATCGGCCAGCTCGGGCGATTTCTGCGCCACCCGGTCCACGTACTCCGAATACTGCCTCGCGTAGGCGGCATTCTGATAGGCAGTCAGTTCCGCTACGCGATCGAACGTTTCCGTGCGCTTCTGCTTCGGGGCAAGAAGCGCCTCCACGGACGCCGCCTCGTGATAATACTGGCGGCCCCAGGTGAATACCTGCAAATTGCGCTCGACATCCACGCCGTTTAGTTGGATCGCCTGCTCGATCGCCCCGAGCGTCACCGGAATCAGGCCGCCTTGCCACGCGACGCCGAGCATAAACAGGTTCACCGCCATGTGGCTGCCGAATAAGCCTTCCGCCAGGCGCGACGCATCGACCACCACGTTATGCCCCCGCCGCGTGACCAGTTGGACGGCCTCCATCATCCGCTCCGGCCCGGCGATGGGCGTGCGGGCGCGAATCGTGTCGATGGTCGGCGCGATGTTCGAGTTCAGAACCGCCGTCGTCCTTTCGGGCGATGCGGCCTTCAATATGTCTGGGCTCGCCGCGCCGATCAGGTCGAATCCCAGGATCACGTCGGCGTTGCCGGCGTTGGTTCGCGACGGCGCCTCGATCGGCCCACGGCTGAACAGAATGTGAGACACCACCGCGCCGCCCTTTTGCGCCGTCCCGGTCTGATCGAGCGTATTCACATACAGCCCGTCGGCCCAGCCCGCCGCGGCCAGCAGGGCATTGATCGTCACGACGCCCGTGCCTCCGATGCCAGGGCACACGATGCGATACCCGTCGCAAACCGGAGCGATTTCGCGCGGCATCGGCACCTCGGCATCCGGCAGCTTCGGCAGAGGCGTCCGGCGCAGGCCGGTGCCTTCCTTGATCTTCACGGTAACGAACGAAGGGCAGTCGCCGAGCGCGCACGAGTAATCCTTATTACAGGACGACTGGTGGATGCGCATTTTCTGGCCCAGTTCCGTCGCCACCGGGTTCAGGCTCATGCAATTGGCCTGGCGCACGCAATCGCCGCAGCCCTCGCAGACCTCCTCGTGGATCATCAGGCGCTTCACAGGCTCGGCGTACTTCCCCCGTGAGCGCTTGCGCCGGACCTCGGCCATGCACTCCTGGTCGTAGATCATCGCCGTGACGCCCTTTTCCTGGGCCAGTTCGGCTAGCGTGCGCTCCAGTTCCGAGCGGTCGCGAAGCTCGGCGTTCGACGCCAGTTCCGTGTACTGATAGCGCTTCAGATCCTCGGTCAGAACGATCGTGCGCCGCACGCCCTCAGCTTCCAGCTTTTTCGTAAGCTGCGGCACGGGCAGGGCTCCGACGGCGTCCTGGCCTCCGGTCATCGAGACATGGCCGTTGTAAAGAATCTTGTACGTGATGTTCAGGCCGCTGGCGATCAGCGCGTTCACGGCGAGCTGGCCGGAATGGAAAAACGTTCCGTCGCCGATGTTCTGGAACATGTGCTGGTGGCCGGTGAACGGAGCCATGCCGACCCACGTCGCGCCCTCGCCGCCCATGTGCGTCAAATGCGAAAACGCCCGGCCCGAATCGGCCAACCGCATCGCCATGGTGTGGCAGCCGATACCTCCGCCGCCCACCGCACCCTCCGGCAGAATCGTCGATCGGTTATGCGGGCACCCCGAGCAGAAATTCGACGCGCGGATCGCCAGCGCCTGCGGCCGCGGCTTTTCGGCGAGAGCTTTCAGGAATCCCACTCGAGCGTTGATATTCTCCGACTCATAGCGCTGATTCAGGACGCCTCCGAGAACCACCGCGATCTTGTCGGCGTCCAGCTCGCCCGTTGGCGGGAACAAGGGCGCGCCTTTGGCGTCAATCTTGCCGAGAATCGCCGGATGCGAGGAACTGGCGTACAGCGCGTCGCGCAGATGCAGTTCCAGGAAGCTTCGCTTCTCTTCCACCACCAGAATGGTTTCCAGGCCCTCGGCAAAACCGCGCGCGAATTCGCGGTCCAGAGGAAACGTCATGCCGAACTTCGCGATGCGGATACCCAGTTGTTTCAGATCCGATTCGCCGATGCCGAGATCGCGCAAGGCCTGCATCAGATCGAAATACGATTTGCCGGCGCTGGCCAGCCCCAACCATGCCTGCCTTGCGCCGCGCCAGCGGTTGACCTTATTTAAGCGGGCGAACTCAATTGCGGCCTGCAGGCGCCGCACGTTGACCTCATGCTCCAGCGCCAACGTGATCGGCGGGGCCAGTCTCGGATCGACTGTCTTTTGATAGCCCTGGGGAATCTGGATCTGCGGCTCATCCGGATCCACGACGACCGTCCCGCCGCCGTCGCAAATATCCGTAACGAGCTTCAATCCCACCCAAGCGCCGGAAAATCGCGACAAGGCGACGGCCATCAGGCCGTACTCAATGATCTCCTGCGCGTTTCCGGGGAACAAGAACGGTATGCCGACGTTGGCCAGGCTGAAATCGCTCTGATGCGGAATGGTAGAGCTCTTGCAGCCATGATCGTCGCCGGCCAGCACCAGCGCGGCGCAGTTCTTGCCGGTTCCGGCCAGGTTCGCATGACGGAAAATGTCTCCGCAGCGGTCGACGCCGGGGCCTTTTCCGTACCACATGCCCAGCACGCCATCGACGTTGGATTTTCCCACCACGTCGTGAATCTGGCTGCCCATGACGGCGGTCGCGGCCAGATCCTCGTTCAGGCCGGGGCGAAAATGGATGCCGTATTCATCCAAAAGCTTCCTGGAACGGCCGAGGGCCAGATCGTAACCGCCCAGAGGTGAACCTTCGTAGCCGGAGATGAACGCGCCCGTTTTCAGGCCCGCGCGGCGGTCGCGGCGCATCTGGTCGATAGGCAAGCGGACCAGAGCCTGGATGCCGGTGAGATAGACGCTGCCTCGCTCAACGGTGTACTTGTCGGAGAGGAGCATGCTAACCTCGCATCGTACCATACCGTGTTTACGCGAATCGCGCTCATCTCCTTGTTGCTGCTTGCGGGATGTTCCCATCCCGCCCCGGAGGTCAAAATCGCCATCGGGGGCCAGGCCCAACTGATCTACCTGCCGGCCACCCTGGCACAGGAACTCGGCTTTTACAAGGACGCTGGCCTCAATGTCACGCTGCTCGATTTTCCCGGCGGAGCCAAGTCGCTGGAGGCTCTCATGGGCGGCAGCACGGACGTCGTCTGCGGATTCTACGACCACACGATCCAGATGGCCGCGCAGGGTAAGGATCTGCGGGCGTTTGTGGCGATGCTGCGTTATCCGGGGCTCGCGCTGGCGTCGCCCAATGCCAGCCGCATCGAGGATCTGAAAGGCAAGACGGTGGGCGTGTCCGCGCCCGGCTCCTCCACGCATATGTTTTTGAATTACTTGCTGGTGGCTCACGGCATCAAGCCGGAAGAGGTTTCCAACGCCTCCATCGGCATGAGTGCGACGGCCGTCGTCGCGGTGATGCACGCAAAGGTCGACGCAGCGATCATGACCGACCCCGCGCTGGCCATCGTCCGCAAGCAGATGCCCGGGCTTCACATCCTGGCCGATACGAGAACGGCAGACGGAGTGAAGGGAGTGTTCGGCGTGAAGAGCTATCCTTCGGCGGTGCTGTACTCCAAGTCCGACTGGGTTGAAAGAAATCCCGAGACAGCGAAAAAGCTGGCCGGCGCT
>Ga0335069_10000111_pt1 | contig 138394 bp, 114 predicted proteins | sample Lox_Sample_11_FD_206714 | JGI IMG/M metagenome (GOLD analysis project Ga0335069, IMG submission 206714) | Soil microbial communities from Loxahatchee National Wildlife Refuge, Florida, United States - Lox_Sample_1.1 | ecosystem: Environmental > Terrestrial > Soil > Wetlands | place: USA... | reverse complement strand
GATGTCCTCGTCCTGGTCCGCCTCGGTAATCGCCCAGCCTTTATCGGGCCGGTCCTGATGACGGCACACGCCGTGCAAATCGTACAACCGACCGTTCAGAAAGAACCCCTTCTCCGGATCGACCGCGTAGTACCGCAACCCCAGCGGCTGTTCCACGGAATCAAGCACGGCATCTGCCGCGCGCAACTCGACCACGGCCTTGTACAAATACGGGTCGCTGCGACCATTCCACAAGTGCGGCTGCGGCACAACGACCCGCAGCGAATACGGCGCCGTGCTATTCGTCGTCGGTGTGATCTGGTTCTGGCTGGCGGCGACCGGTTGTCCGTTGGCGTCGAATACCGTGGCAACAAACGTCACCGGCTCCTGACGCGTGGTGTTCGAAATCTGCGCCGTCACGTCCAACACCGCCTGCGTTTCCGTGACGCTCGTCTCCAGCCACGCCACGCCGGGCGAGCCGTGATCGGTCAGCGTGAAGTTCTCGCCACCGGTCACAATCAGATGGACCGGACGATACAACCCGCCGTACACGGGAAAATCACCGGTCAACGGCGCAATGTCCGGCTCCGGCGCGTTGCTGACGCGCACCGCCAGCGTATTGGTACCGGTGGTTGAAAGTTGATGCGTGATCTCGAAACAAAACGCGCCGAACGCGCCGCGATGCTGGCCCAGATGCTTTCCATTCAGATACACATCCGCCACCGAGCCCGCCGCTCCGAACCGCAGGAAGTAGCGTTTGCCGGCCTCCACCGGGGCGATGTCCAACTCGCGCCGATACCAGCCCGGCCCGCGGTAGTATTCCCGCCCCTGTTGCGCATCCTCCCAGCCCCAGTTGTGCGGGACGGAGACCGTCGGCCAGAGTTTATCCCAGACGCCGGAGAGTTCCGCTCCTTCCGCCTCGCCCAATTTGAAGCGCCAACCTGAATCGAGACGGATCTCCTCCCGGGCAAAAGCGGTGGTGCAAAGCGCGAACCCAATCAGGAATACGAGGAGTCGGTGCATGAGCACATCCTGCCAGAACGCCCGACGCAAGCCAAGCCCATGTTGAACCGGCGCCCCGGCCTAAAACGTGTAGTTCGCCGTGGCCGATACTTCGTTCACGTCGTAGGTACTGGCCGAGATGTTCGAGCCTCTCGACTGATACAAATACGAAAACGATCCCGTCAGATGCTTCGTGAACGTCCGCTGCAAACCAAAGCCAACCTGCACAAGGTCGGCCACTTCATGCGTCGAGTACAGCGCCTCGAAATGCGCCCAGCCGATCATTGGCGACAGCGTCAGGCACTTGTTTATCCGATGCGAAATCGTGTAGTTGACGCCCGTGGCCTGGGTGATGCTGGAATCCGTCAGCAGGAGCGCCACGCCGGGATTGCGGTAGAACGAGATGCTGTGCGTCGTGTTCGGACGCAGCGGGTGCGTGTAGCTCAGCGTCAACGTCGAGTCCACGCCGTCGATGTTGTGCGCCATGTTCGTCCCGTTGGCGTCCAGGTACTCATGCGTCCAGCCCAGCTCAATCGTGCCGTTCAGACTCGGCGTGATCTGGCCGTTGACGCCGAAGTCGAGCGAGTAGCCGGCCGAATTCTGCAGCTTCGGGTCGTGCACGTACGTCAACCCGCCCGACGTCCGCATGAACACCGAGTAGCCCGGCGCCAGCATGAACGATGGCGTAAACGAAAACTGGTAGTCCGTCTGCTCTTGCGACGAGTCGCTGGGGTATATGTAATCGGATCGCTGCGCCGCGAATGTCATGGAGAATTTCCCGAATTGGCGCGTCGCGGTCGCGCCCACCACGTTGAGATACTCTTCGACGCGAGTGCGGTTGACGGCAAACGTGTTCTCCAGGGGAGAGTCGCTAAAATTGAAGCTCTCCGTCACGACCACGTTCCATTGCGCCACGTACAGCGGCAACGTCAGCACCACGCTCATCGGCGCCCCGAAACTGTTCGGTGTCACGCCCGTCAGCGACTGCACGTACGTCGCCGACATGGTCAACGTCAGCTGCTCGCCGCCGGCAAACGGCAGAAACACACCCCCGCTCAGCGTTGGCCCAAGCGTCAATTGCACGTCGGCCTTCGGGTGGTTCGGGCTGAAGTTGGCGTTGTCGAGGAACTCCGCCCCGGCCGTGACCCCGGCCGTCCCTTGGATCGGGCCCCACTTGAAATTCTGCGCGAGGCAAATCCCCCCCGCGCCAAGTATCGCCCAGACTAGGCAGAATAACGCGGCGACACGCTTCACTTGACGACTGATAACCCGGGACCAGAGAGAACCGTCATGCGACGAGTGGTGTTCCCTCTCCCCACCGGGGGAGAGGGTCAGGGTGAGGGGGCGCTCGTCAAATGAATCGTATTGTACGCCCCACACAAATCTCTGGCTTGGTCTCATCACCTGTTGCGCACGCGCAGTTGCACAACCGCGCACTCTCGCCTCACCGCGCAACTATCGTACCCAGACCAGCAAAACCTGTAAAATAAAAACAGGCTCCGACGTAACTTATTGCACCCGTGTGGTTACCAGAAACCACCGCGGTTACCGATTTTTCAAAGAACGCGGCTGCGCCGTAGGCCGTACATCCTCCCGCGTCCAATGATGCAGTGCGTCTCGGTAATTTACGTTCAGCGCCGCCCCAAGCCCGATCATGCACAAAATCGCCAGGCTAAACACGATGTATCCCGAATAATCATGATACACCTTCATCGCCAGATCCTGCCCAAATCCTTGCGCCACAAGTGCTACCGTGGTGATCCGCGCAAGGTTCCCCACCACCGCCAGCGGTATGCTCGAGGCGAACAGCACCCATTTCTTCCATGCCCTTGTCATTGTCACATATCCGTACAACGACGTCAGCGCCACCAGCGCCACCAGCGACCGTATCCCGCTGCACGGGTCCGCCACCTCCAGCGGCATGAACCGCGGCGGATTCAACTGCGAATAGATCCCCGTTCCTTCCTGGTACACCTGCACGCCGATCAGGTTCAGCGTCACTGTCGACACGTGCGCCACGAACATCCGCAGCGGGAACGACACGTACGCATCCAAAAAGTTCAGCGGAATCATGAAAAACAAAAACGCGCACGGAAACCACATCTCTTTCGCCCACGCCCACCCCGCCAGATACATCACCAACCCAAACACCAGCACCACAAACGATCCCGCCACCAACCGCGCATTCGCCGCCTTCACCCCCGCCCAGTACATCGCCACTGCCGCCGAGATCACCACCAGCCCGCCGCTCGCCGTCCCCAACGTTACCCGGTGCAGCCCCTTCCGCCACTTCCACACGAACAACCCCAGCGCAATCACCGGCACCACATACCCGTGCGCATAATCCGCCCCCCACCCCCAGTACGTCCACAACCACCCGAACAATGACAGCGGATGCACCCCCGACGCGCACGTCTTCGCCACAAAATACGCGTAGACAAACAGCGCCAAACCCGCCGCCCCCACCGCCCAGCGCCGCCGCTCCTCCGGATCCGACGGCCATCCCACCCGCGACGCACCCACGCCACGTCCGGGCGACAACCCGTCACGTGGTTCCGCGTCCGCAGGCTCCATCGACCGATTGACCTCTTCCATGCTCATTCTCGTGCCATGAGTGTCACGTGGCTTCGTGGTGCAGAAATCGAGCCGCTTTCTGCACTGATAATCTCATCTATCAGCCACGTTCACCCCAAAACGAAGCCAAACGAACCCAATGCATAAAAGCGCCATATTGTCGCTTCAAATCCGCGTAACCGCCTCTCCCACAATGCCTCGACCTTTTCATCTCGACCTCCGAGCATTGGCTTCGTTTCGCAAAACCACGCTTTTGGAAGGATCTCCCCATTTGGATGCGCCGACTCGTCGGCGCTTTGCGGTTGAATCTTCTCGGTGAGTATGTTCCGCAGCATCTTGGGAATGCGCCACCTCGCCTGCCCGCCCCGAAAACGTTCGGGGCTCGCGAGTCGTGTTCGGAGTCCGCGCTTTGTCGGGCACGGTCCCTCCTCCACGCCGCATGTTGCATCCCCTCTCCCTTGCCGTCCAAGGGAGAGGGTCAGGGTGAGGCTTACCATCGTTGTCGGTCTCCCGTCCAGCCGACCGCAGATAGCCGGGTGCCGATGGCCTTCGCTTTCCATGTCGCAACCGCGAACCGGGAACCGTGAACGCCCTCACATTTCCCCAATGTCAAATAACATTCACAACACAACGCCGCCATACTATCTTAAACCGATACACCTGTCAATACGTAACTTCATTCCCCGATTGGTACCGTTCCCCTCCTCGGAGGGGATCAAAGGGTGGGTATCTCTTATATCCTCAACCCGTCCACCCAAAAGATGCTCGCCCCAGCCGGCAAATTCGGATACCATGCCGGCAATCCGCCGGCTCGCTTGTAAAGCGAGAATGCCATGAACATGCACCTGCCCCTGAAGCTACTTGGCGAAATCCTCGCCCTGTGCGCCCTCGTCGTGGTCGCCCTCATCGCATGGTTTATAATCCATCTGGCCATCACCGTTCGCCGCGCCAAAGTCCGCCTCAATGCGGTTCGCGAGCGCCTGCGTCCCCTCCCGGATACGCAGCTAATTGAAATCATGCGGACCCCAACGCACCCAGATTCCCAGTTCGCCCTGGCCGAGCTGATGCGGCGAGGCGTGGACGCGCGTCCAACAAAGGATCAATTGTTTGATATGCTGACCTCGGGAAACCCGGCCTTGTGCGGGCAGGCAATGACCAACCTGCAAGTATTCTATCCCGAGTTGCCCATCCCGGATGGAGCATCCAATCTCGACCCACCGGATCTGTGGCGATCACGAATTGAAGCGTTTCGCCAAGCGGGCTGACAAATTGCCACCTGTCCCCCCCTCCCCTCCTCGGAGGGAATCAAGGGGTGGGTATGTCTCATGTCCCCAATCCGTCTGCCCAAGCAGCTTGCCATTCGCACTCAGAATCGTCACGGTCGAGCCCGACGTCGAGACGACGAGATTCGAGGCGCTGCCGCTACCCTTGAGCGTGAGCTTCGACATGTCCGTTTTCATCCGCTGGTCCCGCCTCACGACCAGAACCGACTTTAAGCGGGGATGCTCGTGCTACCGGGGTTGCGAAACGAAGCCGGTTCCGAGCAGGCCGGCGTGGGAATCCGGGTCGAAATACCCAGAAACACGGCCAAAAATCGGGGTTTAATTGGAGGCTGTTCCGTTGCTTTTAGGCACGGGGCTCGCTACATTGGCTGGTAATGAAAGCGGTCACGACGGAGCAGATTCGCCAGCTTGACCAGCAGACCATCTCCCTGGGCACGCCGGGGGAAGAGCTCATGGAGCGCGCGGGGTACGCCGTGGCGCGGGCGGCGATGAAGGTCTTGCGTCGGCTCGATGCGCGGTCAGTGCTGCTGTTTGCGGGCAAGGGCAACAACGGCGGCGACGCGATCGTGGCCGCGCGGCACCTGGCGGCGGCGGGTTGCGAGGCGGCGCTGGTGCTGCTGTGCAAACGCACCGAGTTGCAAGGCGACCCGCTCATCCATTTCCAGAAGCTCGTCGCGGCCGTCAAGGTCTTGGAGTTGCCGACGCTCGAGGAACTGGCGGAAGTCGTCGGCGAACTGGAACCGGCGGTGGTGGTGGACGGTCTGCTCGGGACGGGACTGAAGGGCGAAGTGCGCGAGCCCTACGTGACGGCGATCAAGGTGATCAACGGCCTGCATCGGCCGGTGGTCGCAGTGGATATTCCGTCGGGGCTCGACAGCGACACGGGCGAAGTGCTCGGCGTGGCCGTGCGGGCCCAGACGACGCTGACGATGGGCCTGCCGAAGATCGGTCTACTCAAGCCCGCGGCATTGGAATTTGTCGGACGCATCGAGGTGGTGGACATCGGGATCCCGCGGAAGCTGCTGGAACATCTCCAGAGCGATGTGGAGTTGGTCACGGCGCGGGATGTGGCGGCGTTGTTGCCGACGCGGGCGCGCGCGGCACACAAAGGCGATTTCGGACATTTGTTGATCATCGCGGGCTCGGAGGGCTACACGGGCGCGCCGGTCCTGACGGCGACCGCCGCGGCGCGGGCCGGAGCCGGGCTGGTGACACTGGCGGTGCCGCGAAGCGTTTACCGGATTGTGGCGGCGAAGTGCCCACCGGAAGTGATGCCGCGGCCGGCGGATTTTGACACGCTCGATACGACGGATTTTGCCGGGTTCAACGCGATTGCCATCGGACCGGGGCTCGGGCAGGACCCGCGGACGCAACGGATGATCTGGAAGGTGGTCAGCGGATGGATGCCGCCGATCGTGGCGGACGCGGACGCGTTGAACGCGATGGCGCCGGGCGTGGCGGCATTGAAGAAGCTCCACAAGCCGCTGGTGGTGACGCCGCACCCGGGCGAGATGGGGCGGTTGATCAGCAAGACGAGCGCGGACGTGCAGGCCAACCGCTGGGACATCGCGCGCGAGTTCGCGAAGGACTACGGCGTGACGACCGTGCTGAAAGGAGCGGGGACGCTGATCGCGGAGAAGGGTCAGCCGACATGGGTGAATATGACGGGCAACCCCGGCATGGCCAAGGGCGGTATGGGTGACGCGTTGACGGGAATCATCGGCGCATTCCTGGCGCAGGGAATGACACCGGCAGAAGCGGCGCGTGCGGGAGTGTTCCTTCACGGGCTGGCGGGCGACCTGGCGAGCGAGGCGGTTGGCGAACGCGCGCTGCTGACATCGGATTTGATCGGGAAGCTCGGCGCGGCCTTCGCGGCGCTGGACGAGACGCGCGGGTAATGGCATAATTCGGTCGTCTTCACGCCGGCGTAGCTCAATCGGCAGAGCAGCTGATTTGTAATCAGCAGGTTATCAGTTCAAGTCTGATCGCCGGCTCCATTCTAGCCCACGCAATCTCAACGGGTTGCGTGGGCTTTGTGTTTGGAGTCACCGAAAGGGCAGGGGGCACTGGATACCATACGTGGATACCACCACGCGTTTTTCATGGTCGCACTGGACCAGGTTGAGAAGAGTGTTAAGCAAGGCCTCGGTGCCGCGCAGAAAGCAGGTCGATGAGGGAAAAATATGGTTTTCGGTCCGCGTGTGCAAAAGGTGCAATTCATTGGGGTTTTTGATGATAGATCGTGCAGAAATACGGTAGGACTATGGTCGTATGGGGACCAGTATGGTCCGCGATTCGGTAGGTTTTAGCGAGGAGAAAACCACCCGTTGATTTACAAGCACGTACGTCGATTCTTGGGGCCGATTTGCAGGCACTTACGTCATAGAACTTCGGTTGAGAGTACATCCCTGCGCACTACTTCGTCGGGGATTGGCGCGGGCGACGAATCCAACTGAGGCTATGCCAACTCTGCGGCTGGGCCTTGTATTGCCGCGGGCACGGGTTGCGCGGGATGCGCAGTCGCTCGCGCGGAGTCGGATACGTCACACCCTGGCATGGTCTGATCTCGGTCACGGCTGATAGTGTCGCGCGGTTCGGCATTCGTATGGGCGCGGAGGCCTCGCGTGCCCGCCCGCAGAATTTGGAAGATGACGCGGGGCTTGTCAGCGCCGATGCTCCGAGTGTAAAGGCCGGGGCCGACCTCAAAGACTTTCGCAAACGTGCCCGCGAGGTGTACGAGCTTTACCGGACGCAATACCACACCCGATTCTACTGGCTCGACCCGAAATTCTTCGGGACAGACTTTAGAAAACGGTTGTTGGAAGACGCCGAGGCTTTGCTGTCCGTGTTGAACCAGGCCGGGACATGGAAACCCGACCGCGACGCCAAGCTCGTTGAGCTTCACAAACTGCTCACCAAGACCCATCGGAAAGACAAGGTCCTGATCTTCACTCAGTTCGCCGACACAGCAATTTACTTGGGCGAACAACTTGAAAAGTTGGGCGTGACAAGCATGGCGGTCGCTACGAACGAGACCAGCGATCCGATTACCTTAGCACGCCGATTCAGTCCGTCCACCAACGGTGGTTTGTCCAGTCTTGAATCGGAACTGCGCGTCCTGTTGGCAACTGACGTGCTGGCCGAGGGGCAGAATCTTCAAGACGCACACATCGTTGTCAATTACGACTTGCCGTGGGCCATCATCCGCCTCATCCAACGCGCCGGTCGCGTTGATCGTATCGGCCAGAAGCACGACACCATCTTCGCGTACTCGTTCTTGCCGGTGGATGGTGTGGAAGAAATCATCCATCTTCGTCAACGCCTCTTTCACCGTCTTCAGGCCAACCAGGAAGTCTTGGGCACTGACGAGTCGTTTTTCGGTGAGGATGCCGCCAACAAATTGCGAGACCTCTACACAGAGAAACAGGGAGCACTCGACGACGACCAAACCGACGAGGATATCGACCTCGCCAGCCTTGCACTTCAAGTCTGGAACAGCGCCTCCGCTGACGACCAGAAAGCTGCCCAACGTTTGTCACCCGTGGTTGCCGCTACCGGGCCGTTGCCAGAACTGGCCAATCCGCGCGACCATCCGGCCGGCGTTATCAGCTACCTGCGTTTCCCAGACAACACTGATGCGCTCGTGCGGGTGGACGACAAGGGCAACCTTGTTTCGCAATCCCTGTCGGGGATTTTCCAGGCTGCCGCCTGTGCACCGGACGCGCCGCCTCTAAAACGCGCTGCGAACCATCACGAATTGGTCTCTCGGTGTGTGGAGATCGTGATGGAAGAACAGCAGACATTCGCCGGTCACCTCGGCTCGTTACGCAGCATCAGCCGCAAGGTCGGCACATTGGCGCGCACCACCATCGAGAGGCTCGGCGAACTGGCATTTAGCATGGACGAACTGGGCCTGTGTCCCCTGATATACCGCAACACCGACACCGGCCGGCTCCCGTGCGGGCCGCGCAAGCTGGCGGCAACCCTGGGCTGGCAGTATGGCCCAAACGGGCTAGTGTTGCATGGCCCGACCGGGTGCGGCAAGTCGCGGGCGGCTTGGCTGCTACTAAGGCGGTTGCACTTCGAGGGCTATGAGACCGTGGCCTTCAACGCCGTGAGCTTTTCCCACGAAGTCGCCTATCATTTCGGGCCTAACGGCGATGCGGTCCGATGGGTGCGGAGAATCCACAATGCCCCGGTTGTGTTCCTCGACGACTTGGGCAAGTGCCGACTCACCGAGCGCGGCGAGGCAGAACTCTTTGGCTTGGTCGAGGCCCGGGCGGCGCAAGGCCGTCCCATAATCGCAACAACGACCTTCGTTGGCGATACGTTGGCTGCAACGATGCACCCCGAGACCGGAGCGGCGTTAGTGCGACGCCTTCGAGACTTCTGCGAGTGCATTGCGTTTTCACGCGCGCGAGCCGCGCGATGCAAATCACGGCTTGACACGGAGAGTGCGTGAGTGTATCTGTGATACCAACGTAATAATGAACGCGTGGACGGCACAGAAGGTCAAACGACTCCGCGAGGCAGCGGGACTAACACAAGCACAGTTGGCCGACTGGCTGGGAGTGACGGCGAAGCACGTCGCACACCTAGAGATCGGTTTTCGGCCCGCAGGACCGCAGACGGTGCGGTTGCTGGACATCTTGGCCGAGCGGGTGAAGTCGGGCGAATGGAAGGCCGTCAAACCGAGACCAAAGGAACGGAGGGCAAGACAATGAAGCAAATTCCCAAGAGCGCCGACGCCAAAGAGGAGCGCCGCTTTGAGCGCATCGGCCAGAATCTTTACCGGCGTGGAAGCGGCGGTTTGATCTATGCCCGCGTGTGGGCGGATGGAAAACGGACGTTTCGTAGCACAGAAACAGACGACCCAGTAGTAGCGCGGAAAGTCCTGAAGAAGTGGCGTGACGACGAGGTGTTGAAGCGTCACGGCATCGAGCCGAAGATAGCGGCGCTGGAGCGCAATCGCCTGACGGTGGGGAAGGTGATCGACGTTTACATCAAAGCGGGCCATCCGACACGGAAAAACAAGCTGAAGCTCGCCACCACGGTGAAACGGGAAGTGAGTTTTCTGCGGGTGGCTCGCGCCTACTTCGACGAGCGGCCCGCCGTGACGTTGACCTTGGCCGATTGCGACAAGTACCGGGACTGGCGCAACAGCGGCGGCTATGTGGCGAAGTACACGTTGCGCGGGAATCCCGCCGAGAAGGAGACGCGCGGCGGGGACCGAGCTGTGGACTTGGAGTTGACGGCGTTAGGCAACGCGCTGAATCTGGCGGTGCGCCGTGGAATGCTCAAATCGAACCCGATTACAGGGCGTGGACGCTACACGGCTGCGGAAGATGTACGCCATTGCCGCGAGGTTGCGCCGACACCCGAAGGGTTGCAGCAGATTGCCTACTGGTTGCGAGCGCGGAAAGAGCACGCCATTGCAGACTTGGTGCTGTTCTTGGGGTACAGCGGGCTACGCATCGGCGAGGCGCTGCCGATGGATTGGGAAGCCGTGGACGCGGGGCAGGGGATCTTGCACGTGACGCGGGAAAAGAAGGGCGTGACGCCGTGGGTGGTGATTCTGCCGGAGATGGACACCTTGTTGAACGACATGCGGAAGCGAGCGACGAGTCACCTGCTGTTTCCCTCGCCGCACGACACCAGCAGGCCCCGTGATGAATCAGCGGTACGGCATCGGCTCACAGCGGCTTGCAAGGCGCTGGGAATCGGCCATGTCACGCCGCACGGGTTGCGTAGCTACTTTGTCACGCAAGCGCGTCAGAGCGGCCTTACCGACGCGGAGATCGCCATGCTTATCGGTGACAAGACGGGGCCGAGTCTCATCGCGCAAGTGTACGGAGATTTGCGCGACGATCACCTGATGAAACAGGCGCAACGGATACGGCTGCACGCGACAGGCAAGGACGTTGAACCGATGCCGGAACGGATACCACACGTGGATACCACCTGTGCTGCACGTTTAGAAGAGTTACAAGAGGTTCACGGCGGTAGCAGAAATCAGTAGCAAATTGACTGACAGTGGGTTACATGGAAAACCGTAAACAACTTGGGACGACGCGAAACGCGTTTGGTCGTCTTTGTAATCAGCAGGTTATCAGTTCAAGTCTGATCGCCGGCTCCATTCTTGGCGATGCGCAGATGGAGAGAACTTGAGGCCCTGACAGCCTGATGCCCACGATTTGCGACAACATCCAGCCCCACACCAAACCGGCGCGGTGGCTGACGCCGTTCGTTCTTCTGCTGTTGGCGTGCTGCGCGCTGTATGTGAGTTATCGGACTGTCCGCCTCGAGATCACCACCGATGAGATCGACGCGATGCACTCCGCCCGCACCGAAAGCTACGGCGCGCTCTTGCTGGGCCGGGACTGGAATTCCCAGGCCCATTTCCTCAACGTCCTGCTGGCCAAACCCTGTCTGCAGTGGCTGCCCCTCAACGAGATCGTGGCCAACCGCCTGCCCAGTCTGCTCGGGCTGGGCCTGTTTCTCTGGGGCGTCTGGCGAATCGGGGTAAGGTTCCCCACGGCGATCACCCGGCTGCTGGTCACGCTCGCCCTGGTCTCAAATCCCTTCGTGCTGGATTATCTCGGGCTGTCCCGCGGCTACGGGCTGGGTCTCGGATTCACGATGCTCTCGCTGTCGTTCCTGCTCCAGGCCTGCTCCGCACCCGCGATCGACGACGCATCGGCCCGGCGGTCGGTCAATCTCTCGCTGTGGCTGGCCTTCGGCGCGGCCCTGTCCACGATGGCCTTCGTGCATTTCTATGTCGTGTTGTTGGTGGCCGTTCTCTGGCTGACGCGGGGCAAGGGACTCAGGCTGTTCGGCTGGAGCAGCGCCGTGGCCCTGGGCGTGTTCTATTTTCGCCGCGTCTCGGTGACCCGTAGCGAGAACCAGTTGTATTTCGGCGGCGATGTCGGGTTCGTTCACGACACGGTCGGCTCGCTGGTGCGCTGCAGTTTCTATGATCCGCAGCTATCGGCACGACTCGTGGAATGGGTGGCCGTGGTCATGGCGTCGCTGGCGCTGATCCTGGCCGGTTGGAGTTACCGCGAGCGCATCCGCGCCGGGTTCGCCCTGTCCTTGATCGGCCTCGGTGCGGCCCTGGTCAGCTTCTCAGCCCACGCGCTGTTGGAAGTGAAATACCCGGTCGAACGAGTCGCTCTGTACCTGATGCCGACGTTCCTGCTCAATGTCGCCGTGGTGGCAGCATGGTCGCAGTACCGCTGGCCGCGCCGTCTGCTGTCGGGATTGCTGCTGGCCGTCAGCGTCGTCGGGCTGCGACAGGCCAATCTGACCCACACCTTCAACTCCCAGAGCCCGGACATTCCACCGGCCTTGTTGGCGTTGCAGCAGATCCACAAGGAAACCGGTCAGCACGTCTTGCTCGCGCATAGCGATGGCTTCAAGTGGGTGGTGTGGTATTACGCCGAGCACCTGCTGGGGTTCCCCCCCAAACCGTCCACCGCCGACACTGCCTACTTGAAAACCTACGACTGGCTCACCGTCTACGAGTGGCGCGGCATATTCCCCCGTCTGCGCGACGCACCTCAGCCCCTGCTGCCCGGGACGACCCACTTGCTGCTCGACCGTGAGGATGAACAGTTGTTGACCGACCAACTGCCGGGAACAATCACGCCGCTTCAGCACTACCCGATGTCGGACCTCACGCTTTGTCGGCTAACCTTGCCCGGGAATGTCGGGACGCTCACTTGGACGGATGGTAGCCAGTACGTGGGAGAGTTTCGAGATGGCCAACCGAATGGCCAAGGGACGTACACGTTCCCAGACGGCAAGACGTACGTGGGCGGGTTTGCGGATGGTCGACCGAGCGGCCAGGTGACGGTCACCTTCCCGGATGGACGCAGGTATGAGGGGTACGTCAAGGACGCGAAACCGACCGGCCTCGGAACGCTCACGTGGCCGGATGGCCGCCAGTATGTCGGTCAATTCAAGGATGGCGTGGCGGAGGGCGACGGCCAGATGACCTACCCGGACGGCAGGGTCGAGGCTGGACAGTGGAAAGGCGAGAAGTTCATGGGAGCCTCAGCCTCGCCGTAGCGCCGTAATCAACCAAGGATCGTCGTCGGCCCGGCTTTCCGCTTGTCCCTGCGTCGCACGCCAACGGGAGCGCTTCTCACGCGCCAAGAGTCGACCTGGTTCGACCACTGCCCGCTCGCCTTGACTGTTTCAATTGCGAGAGGATAGTTCCATCCAGTGGGAATTCCACTCTCAACGAACATGGCTCCGCAAGCCGGCGGGCCCCGCTGGCACAGCCTCAGCGTCGAGCAGGTACTGCAGGAGCTTCGTACCGGCCGCGACGGGTTGACATCTGACGAAGCCACGAAACGGCTGGCGGAGGTGGGACGGAACGAAATCGCCCGTCGCAAGCCCGTTTCGCCCGGGAGCCTGCTGCTGAAGCAATTCGCCAGCTTCTTTGTCATTGTGCTGCTCTTCGCGGCCGCTCTGGCGTTTACGGTCAGTTTCCTGCCCGGTGAAAGCGGGCGGCGCCTGACGGCGTTCTTTATCCTCACGATCGTCGCGATGAGCGTGGCGCTGAGTTTCATTCAGGAATACCGCGCTCAGAAGCAACTGGAAGCGCTGGACAAACTCCTGGTCTTCAAAGCTGAAGTGATCCGTAACGGCGTCCGTCATGCGGTCGATGCCGCCGAGGTCGTACCGGGCGACCTGCTCGTCCTGACCCACGGACTGAAGATCCCGGCGGACGCGCGGGTCATCGAAGCCCACAGCCTGCGCGCCGACGAATCGGCGCTAACCGGCGAAAGCGTCGGCGCCGACAAATCCCCCGAACCCGTCACCGCAAACGCGCCGTTGGCGGAGTGGTCCAGCATGGTGTTCGGTTCGACCTACATCACCTACGGCGCCGGCCTGGCTGTGGCCGTTCGCACCGGCATGGCGACCGAAGTGGGCCAGATCGCCGGCACACTCGAGCAGATGACCGAGCGGCCCACGCCGTTCCAGGCCGAAGTCGGCAAGATGGCCCGGCAGATGACCGTCCTCGTCGGTGTGCTGGCGGCATTGATCGCGCCGTTTCTGCTGCTCGTGTTGCACGAGCCCCTGGTGGACGTCGCCCTCAACACGCTGAGCCTCGCCGTCGCCACGATTCCCGAAAGCCTGCCGATTGTGTTGATCTTCGCCCTGGCGCTCGGCGCGCGCGAGATGGCACGGCGGAAGGCCGTGGTGCGACGGCTCGCGGTGGTCGAATCCCTCGGTTCGGTGGACACGATTTGCACCGACAAGACCGGCACGCTCACCCAGAACGTGATGTCCGTCCAGGAGGTCTATGCCGATGGACAATTGGTAAACGCCCCGCAGGAAAAGACGGATCGCCCGGCATTGCTCGAGGTCTTGCGCGCGGGGCTGTTGTGCAACGAAGCCAGCATCGAGGACGGCGCGAAACCGGAAATCATCGGTGATCCCGTGGACACCTCATTGGTGCGCGCGGCGCTGGCGGCGGGTGTTGGCATCGAAGCGGAGCGCGCATCTCTTCCGCGGGTCAATGAGATCCCGTTCAGTTCCGAGCGCAAGATGATGACCACCATTCACCGGCAGGATGGCGGCTGGCTGGCATACTGCAAGGGCGCGCCCGCCAACGTCCTGGCCCGTTGCGATTCCTGCTGGTTGGGCGGCCAGCGGTTGCCGTTGGGCGATCCCCGCTGCCAGGACGTCCGACGAACCTGCGAGCAGCTCCAAACCGGCGGCATGTACGTCCTGGCCACGGCCCGCAAAGAATTGTCCGCGCCGGGACCAAACGACAGCGTCGAACAGGACATGACCTTTCTCGGATTGGTGGCGCTCATGGACCCGCCGCATCCCGAGGTGGCCGGGTCGATTGCCCAGGCTCATGGAGCCGGCATTCGCGTGGTCATGATCACGGGCGACAACGAGCTGACCGCCCGGGCCATCGCCCGGCAATTGGGCATCGGCGACCGCGCCGTTACCTCTCAGGAACTGCAGGCGCTCGCCCCACAAAGTTTGCGCGCGCAGGTGAAGACGATCGACATTGTGGCCCGGGCCGCACCCGCCACCAAGCAGCACGTGTTGCAGGCGTTCCAGGACGACGGCCATTTCGTGGCGATGACCGGCGACGGCGTGAATGACGCCACGGCGCTGAAACAGGCCGATGTCGGCGTGGCGATGGGTTTGCGCGGTACCGACATCGCCAAGGAATCGGCGGCGATGGTGTTGCTGGACGACAATTTCGCCACGATCACCGCCGCCATCGAGGAAGGCCGGCGCATCTTCGATAACATCCGCAAGTTCACCAACTACCTGCTGAGCACCAGCCTCGGCGAAGTCTTCAGCGTGCTGGCACTGTCGATGTTCGGTTACTTTCCGTTGTCGGCGAAGATGCTGTTGTGGATCAACGTCGTGACCGACGTGGTGCCGGCGAGTGCGCTGGCCGCCGACCCGGCCGTGCCGCACGTGATGAAACGTCGCCCCCGCCGGCACGATGAGCCGATTCTCAACAAAGCGATCTATGCGACGATCGCCGGCAGCGTGTTGCGGACGGTGGTTGCCTACGCGCTGTTGTTTTGGGTGGGGTTGAAATTCGGCGGGGTGACCTACGCGCGGACGATGCTGTTCACCAGCATCGTGCTGCACGCGTTCACACGCGTGCTGGTCGTGCGGCAGTTGGACGATCTGACGATCTGGTCCAATCGCTCCCTGCTGTGGAGCTACCTCGCGGCCGTGGCCTTGCAACTCGTCGCGTTGTACACACCACTACGCAGTGTCTTCGGCGTCGTGGCGCTGGACTGGCGGGCCTGGGCGGTGATGGTGCCCGTGGTCGTTGCTTCCTCGCTGACCGGGATCTACATGACAAGGTGGATCCTCAAGTATATCCCATTGTGGGAAACAACTGACAGGTCTGAGCAATAAAGACGACTTTCCCCTTGCCCTCGCGGGCGCTCGTGTCGATGATGCTTCACGATCGGTCGCGCGAAGCTGCGGCACGAAGTGAATGGACATCGGACAATTCGAACGCTCGCGAAACCGTGTGTCGTCATCACCGGGTACGGCGCCGCAGCCTTCATCGCCCATATCGCCGTGAACATTCGTTTCCTCCACCAGTCGGGCTGGGCTCAGAACTCCCCGGGCATGTACGCGTGGGGCGATCTGATTCTCTTCCTCGAAGTATTCGGTCTCGCCGCCATCCTTCCGACCGCGCTCGCGCTGTATTTCCTCCGACCGATCCGGATCTTCTGGCCGGTGTCGTCGGTTGCGGCTCTCGCCTTTGCCGCCACCGGCATCTGCGCCACCATCGTCGTCGCGCTCTTGGATGAGCAGCCGTCTAACTCCTTGCCCGGCCTGCTCGCCGCCATCGGCGGCCTGCGGGAAATGGTTTCGCCTGCCGCCGCCGTCGCGTTCCTGCTCGCCACACTCCTCGCGCCCACGCCACGCCCGCGCCTGGCGTTGCTCGTGGCCACCGCCATCGAGGGACCGCTCGGCATTTACTCCTTCCTTCGATGGTTCGCTCCGATCCACGTCTTCTGAACTGCTATCCGCCATCGCGTTCGCAGCATCTCGGGTCGGCTACGATTCGGTTGCGTTCTCACCCGGAAAATGGCACGATCAGTGCATCCGGTTGTTGACGAGGCGGAAGCGCGTATGCGTAGAATGTTGTCACCCAAGCAACTGCAGGACTTCGGCTGTTACGAGATCCTCAATTCGTTGGCCGAAGGCGCCTACGTCACCGATGCCGACCGCAAGATCCTCTTCTGGAACCGCGCCGCCGAGGCCATCACCGGCTGGCCCGCCAGCGCCGTCGTCGGCCATGCCTGCAAGGACAACATCCTCGTCCACACCGACAAGGATGGCCACGAACTCTGCGGCCGTGACCATTGCCCGCTGTACCGCAGCATCGTCACCGACCATCCGAGCGACAAGGCCGTCTTGGTCTACGCCCAGTCCAAGTCCGGCCACCGCATCCCGGTCGAGGTCACTGTCGCACCGATCCGCGACACCCGCGGCAAGGTCGTCGGCGGCATCGAATTGTTCCGCGACATGACCCCCGCCGTTGCCGACATGTTGCGTGCGAAAAAAATCCAGCAGAGTTGCCTCGACTGCGCCCTCGCGCCGGACCCGCGCATCAAATTCGCCGTCCGCTATACCCCCACCGAGATCGTCGGGGGAGATTTCTACCGCATCGAACGCCTGACCGACGATGACTATGCCATCTTCCTCGCCGACGTGATGGGCCACGGTATCCCCGCCGCGTTGTACACGGTCGAGTTGCGCGCTCTCTGGGAGGACCTGCGCATCCAGCTTGGCTCACCGGCCGCCTTGCTCTCCCAGATGAGCCGCCGCCTCCACGTCCTCACCCAGGCCGCGGGCTACTACGCCACCGCCGTCTGCGCCAACCTCGATCTCCAACGCGGTTGGTTGTCGTATGTGCGCGCCGGGCATCCGCATCCGCTGGTGATCCATGCCGATGGCGAGATCAATCTCCTCGAAGACGCTCAACCGCCTCTGGGCTTGACCGACGACGTGTCCTACATCAATTCATCCATACAGTTGAACCACGGCGACACCCTGCTGTTCTACACCGACGGCGCCACCGAAATCCGCGATGCCCTGGATGCCGAGCTGGGCACCGATGGCCTAGCGAAGCTCGTTCGCGAAAATGTCGTCGCCAGCAAGGATCGCCTGCTCAACCTCCCCTGCCTCGAAGAGCAGTTGCTGCGGTTCAGTTCCGACATCCGTCTCCCCGACGATTTGACCCTGCTCGCCGCGTATTATTCGTAGCAATGCTCACAGTTGGCGAACTGTCCCGATTGTAATTGACCGGCTCCCGTCTCAAACGTACGCAGCCTCCGTGAGCACCGCGCATTGTGCGGTGGGAACCGACCGTGAAACCACTGGCCGACCCGATTGAGGCGTTCTTCGACGGAATTGCTTCCGCCGTCGGCAGGACGCTGCTGGCCTTCGGCGCAATCGCCGGCGGATTCGCGATTTGCCTGCTCTCGGCGGGATGGGAGAGGCCTGCGGTCCCCGCCTCGGGTTTGATCACAGTCCTCATGTTAGTCCTGTGGGGCAACTACGGCGTCTGGTTCTTCCTCGGACTATTTTCCCTCATCGTCATGTTTGTATTGATGTGGGCGTTTGTCCACGACTGGAATTCCAAAGCTTCCTTTTTTGGCATCTTCACCGCGGCGACAATCTACTATTCGCCCATCGTGTTCTCCTTCTCCGAACAGGAGCGACGCTGGTTGTACGCCGCCGGGCTCTGGATCCTCGCTGGACTCCTCTACTGGCCCGTCCCCGCCGCCTTCCGCACAGCCATCACCCGAAAATCATCACCTCGTGACAGTTGACAGCCGATTGCCGACCGCCGAAAGCCGACTGCCTTTTTCCCTCACTGCTTCCGGTTGCTGATCAGCACCTGCTGGCCATCCGGCGTCCACGCCCGCGCCACCGGCAGCGGAAAATTCTTCGGCGGAAACGTCTTCAGATCGAACATCTGGATCCAGAACCGTTGATACCCGGTGATCATCTGCAGCGCGTCCTGCGCCATCAACGTCTGCTGCGTCAGATAAATCCCCGAGATCACCTTCACGTCGTCGTTGATCGCGTAAAAACCCTGCTCGTCATCCGGCGTCCACACCGCCGCCCGGTCCGCGTACCACGCCACCGCCCACGGGATGTCGCTGCACAACAATTCCGACGGCTCAAACTCCTTGCTCAGTTGCGTCACTACGTCCGCCCGATACGGCGGATATGGCGCTGTCCGCGCCGGCGCCAGCAGTCCGAACGCGAACGGCAACGCGTTGAACACCGCAAACGCCCCCACCAACGCCGTCCGCGCCAGCCGCGTGCGAAACTGCAGTCGCTCGAACATCACGTAGAAAAACGCCACGCCGTACACGATGATCAGCGGCTCGAACACCGTGAGAAAATTCCCCCGCGGCAGCCCTGCTGCGCTCATCCAGATCATCGCCATCAGCACCGACCAGAATACGAACCGCCGCAGCCGAAACACTTCCTCCTGCCGATACCGGTGCATCAACCCCACGAGGAAAAACACGACCAGATAATTCGCCCCCACATCCTTCAGCGCCACCTCGTACAACTCCCGCCCGTTGATCAGCGCCCGCTTCGCCAGCGACCGCAACCCGCCCCTCGGCAGCGCCCCGCCGAACATCCGTTGCACTTGTCCCGCCTCGATTCCGCGCCCCGTCCCTTCGCCCGCGCCTTCCGCCAACTCGAACCGGCTCAGCCCGAACAGCGTCTTCGACGCCCGCCAGTTCCGCATCACCCACGGCGTCAAAATCAGCGCGAACACCACCGCGCACAGCGCGCATTTCGCCCGCCACTTCTGCGGGAACGATACCGCCACGTAGATCAGCAGCGGCACCAGCACCGACGCGAACGCGTACCGCGTCAGCGTCCCCAGCGCCACCGCGCCTGCGCTCACCGCCAGCGCGCCGTACGTCCACCAGCCCGAGCGCCCTTCTGCCTGCCATTTTTCCGCCTTGAACACCGCGTACGCCGCCGCCAGGAAAAACACCGACATCAATCCCCACGGCAACCCCGCGGTCGCCGATTCCAGCAGCGGATTGCACAACAGGTACATGAACGCGCTCATCGTCGCCACCCGATGGTCGAACATCTCCCGCGCCAGTGCGTACATCAGAAACATTCCCGCCAGGTAAAACAGCCAGCCCGTCAGCATCACCACCCGGTCCGCCTGGACCGTCCACGCCGCGTTCTCCACGGTGAAATCCGGCGGGAACACGCGAAACACCGCCGCCAGCGCCAGCGGATACACCGGCGGCGTCCACAGCTCGGGCTGAAGATTCGTGTTGGGATTGATCGGCCGCCGGCCGACCGACGACAGATACCAGATTTCCAGCGGACGAATGTTCTGCGTCGCGTACCCGCGCCGGCGCGACAGATTCCGCGCCAGTTGTCCCGCGTCCATCGCCTCGGGATCGCGCAGCCCGTAAAACTGCGTCCCGGTGTACAGCAGGATCAACATCAGCACCACCAGGCAGAACATCCCCAGCCGATACGGCCCGATCCCGACCCCCACGTCGAGCTGGTAAATCCAATCCTGGATCCGTTCGTAGAGCGGCTTGTACTCTACGAACTCGTCCGTCTTCTTTCCGGGAATAAAGGCCATTATCGAGTAAAAAGCTTATCCCGTGCCGCGGGCTTGTTCAATCCGACGGTCAAGCAGGCAGTGTCCTAATTTGGCCAACAGGCTGTGGACCGGTTCATCACTTATCACCACGCCGCTTCCAAGATCGGTGATCGTGAACAGAACCGGCGACAGGTAGTGCGATGCATATGGCAAGAACTGCCTGCCGTATGTTCAAGTCAGGCCTAAGCCCGAATAAACCTTCCAGAAAGAAGCGCAGGCTAAGCAGGGCGAAGCAAAGAATCCACGAAATACGTCCAACCGCTGTCATCGGATAGGAAACCCCAAAACGTCCTCCCCACCATCTCCACTTCGCTCGCCATGTCGGTATGATGCTGATAACGACCATCACAACCACGAAAATCAAACACACCCATCCGCCTGACATCATGACATCGTGTTGACGATGCATTGTGCTCGCAACAGTTCCTGATATCGCATCCGTTGAGATCACACTTCCCTACAGCCTTATACAATCACCGCATCACCGGAGCGATCAGCAGCCCGATGCAATAGGTCACCACCGCTTCACCCAATCCGACGATCGTCATCTCCGTCCCGCTCCGCCACCATGACCGACCCGTCACGAGCACCTTCGACGCGCCCACCGCAAAATGCGCCACCGTGCTGACCACAAACGACCACGCCAGCGCCGTCAGCCCCGAGCAAAACATAAACGGTATCACCGGCACGATCGCTCCCGCCGCCGTGCTCACCATCGCGCTCGTCGCCGACTTCCATGGATTCGGAAACGATTTCTCCGATAACCCGAGTTCCTCATGCGCCAGCGTCTTCAGCAACTGGTCGGGTTGCTCCGCCAGTTTTGCCGCGAGCTTTTTCGCTTCCTCCGCCGAAAACCCCTTCAACTGGTAAAACAACTCCATCTCCTCGGCCTCCTGCGCCGGGTCCTGCTCGATCTCCATCCGCTCCCGCTCCATCTCCGCCTCGTACACCTCGCGCTCGGATTTCGTCGCGAGGTACGCCCCGCTCCCCATCGACAACGCCGACGCAATCGCCGTTGCCAGCCCGCTCAATAACACAAACTTCCCGTTCACGTCCGTCGCGCCCGCCACGCCGCTGACCACCCCGAACGCCGCGCCCAGCCCGTCGTTCACTCCGTAAATCGCCTGGCCGATCCACCCCGCGCCCGTCACGTGCCAGCGTTCCGTGCCGAGAATCTTGTTCAGCTTCCGTTGCGCGGGCGTCACGCTCCCCTCGGTGAACTCGCTCAACACCCGGCTGTGCGACTGCTCTTCCTTTTGCGCCTCGATCAACTGCTTCCGCACCTCCTCGTTCGGCGCGATCTTCGCCAAATCGTCGTACAGCGCGTCCGCCCCGTCCTCCAACGCCTCCAATTTGTCCACCGCCACGTCCGTCCCGCTCTGCACCAGCGTCCAGCGCCGTGCCCGTTCCGCGACCGACTCGCGATACTCGCCCGGGTCCGCGCCCAATTCCTTCAACCGCGCCGACCAGTTCGCCGCGTGCTTGTCCTCCGCTTCGGCCAGCCGTAATAAAATCGCTTTCTTCTCGGGGTTCGCCTCGCGCTCGGCCAAGGCCCGATAATTCCGCGCGCTCGCCATCTCGTCCCGCCATGCCTGCTTCAATCCGGTGATTAGTCGTTCTCGCTCGCTCATAGCGCCACAGATTGTGTGGGAGGGCGAGGTTCCTGCCGAGCCGAAACCGCATTGCGCTCCCCGATGCCTCTCGCGCGCCTGGGCCACCACGCTCCCCCGACCAGATACGCCGCGCTCAGCAGAAACATCCAGTCGATCACGCATACCAGCCGTTGCATGCCGTATGTCACCACGGTCGTCAGCAACAAACTGGCCGCGACAATCAGAAACGCCAGTGGCACGTCGCTGATTCCCGCCGCCCCCAGCCGGCGCAGCACCACCAGCGCGCCAATTCCCAAGACAATCACCAGCGGCATCGGTTCGTCCTGCAGCAGCACGCCGTGCGAGATCGCCGCCAGCGGATTACAACACGCCACTGCAAATGCGCACCCGCCCAGTACGACCGCCCATTTCCAGCGTTCTCCACACCTCCGCCGGAGTTCCAGAGCCAACCACACCCCGATTCCGGCCACCGCCACGCGAATCGACGCAAACCACTGAAAGCCGTTGTCGATCTTCTGCGCCACAAGTCGTGGCAGGCGCTCCGTCGATACGAACTGAAACCCGTCGGGTTGGTCACGCCATTGTGGTCCCCAGGAGCCGTTTGAGGTTGCCGAGTTGCCATCGCGGAGCGCATCGGTGGCTTGCGTCGAGAACACGATAAACCGGCCCGCGATCCGGCTCACCATCACGATGTACGGGACAGCGACAACGCCATACCCGACCGCGAATATCGCCAGAGCTAACAGCGCTACCCGACTTGGCCGCGCCCGCCACCATTGCCACGCCAGCACCGCCGCCGTCACGGGAAACAAGAATATCCCCGTGCCTTTCACCAGCACGCAGCAACCCGCCAGCACGCCCAGCGCGAACACAGCCCACAATTTCCGCGACCGCTGCCAGTACACGAACAGACACGTCCACACGAACAACAAAAACGCAAACAGCGGTTCCGCCAGCAATCCTTTTTCCCGCAGCGTGTACTTTCCGATGTAATACAGACCCGCCCACACTCCCGGCAAAATGCCCGCTCCACGCCACAGATGGAATCCGAGCCACGGCAGCCCGGCCCCCAGCAGAATCACCAGCGCCAGTTGGGCCAGCTTGCCGACTCGTGGGTGCACGCCGGCCACACGGTAGATCAGGCTCAGAAAAAACGGATAGCCGCGCGTCCGAATCAGCAGCGGGTCGCCCCCGCGCGCGCCGCTGGCGATAAACGACTCCGCGCACGCCGTCTCGTTGGGCGTGAACCGGTAGTTCTCAATCGGCTCAAACGCGCCCGACCTCATTCCGTGGCCCATCGCGTAGTTGGCCGCCAGCGCGTGATAATCCCGCTCGTCCCAAAAGTACGACGCCTCATCGGTGAGCCGCGAAATAATCTTCCGGCTGGTCAGCGTGCCAACCACCAATACCAGCCCGCAGGCTGTCCAGGCTAGAGCTTTCATGGGCCGATCAACCTCTCCCGCTCGTTCATAGCTCGACACATTCTAACGGGAGGGCGAGGCTCCTGCCGAGCCGAAAGAGTTGTGGCTTGCACGCCGCGCACCTGCCGCGCACCTGCCGCGTGCCTGCCCCGATTCCTTATCGGGGATTCGAATATTCACCCCGAATGCTTTTTCGGGGTCGGGCCCACGCGGCGGCTGTCTCCGAGATTGTAGGGCAGACGCTCCGCCTGCCGCCATTCCAGAATCGGAAGAGGCCACCGGGTTATTGGCAAGAAGAATCAGCGCACCGTGACGCTCACTGATTTCCGTTGTGTGCGCCGGATCGTCGGGTACACTCCCCGCAGCTTCGATAGAGGTCCCATGAACAATCGATGGATCACGTTGTGCCGCACCGTTGGCGTCGCCGGTATGTTCGTTTTCGCCCCTGGCTCGTTCGTCTCGGCCTCCGTCATCGGCACCAACACGCCGGCGGAATCGCTCACCCTCGAGCGCATCGCCACGTTGCCCGCAACCCAACAGCCCGCCTGGAAAAACTACCTGGCCCGCTCCACGCAACAGTTGAAGACCGACCATGCCGTCCTCGAAACCGAACTACGCGAGCACGGAATGAAAGAGCCCGTCATCCCGCCATCCGGTTGGTCGGCCAATTCAATTCCGCTGCAACAATCGGCTGAATGGTATGGCTCCGCGGAGGCCCGCCGCATGGCCGACATCATCGTCTCGTTCCAGACTCCGGCCGGCGGTTGGAGCAAGAACCTCGATCTGACGGATCATCCGCGCGCGCCCGGCGAGTACTTCGCCCCCAACAACCGCTCCCGCCGGCTCGGCGACACCGACTTCGATGCGCCCCACGACGTCCACTGGAACTACGTCGGCACGATCGATAACGATGCCACCACCACCGAATTGCGTTATCTGGCTAAGGTCATCACCGTCGCCAACCCCACCAACACCGCGGCGTATCGCGCTCCATTTTTGCGTGGCATCGATTACCTTCTCGCCGCCCAGTATCGCAACGGCGGCTGGCCCCAAGTCTGGCCCCTCGAAGGCGGCTATCACGACACGATCACCTACAACGACGACGCGATGATCAACGTTCTCAACCTGCTCCGCGACGTCGCGGGCGGCAAGCGCGAATTTGCCTTCGTTCCTCGCGCGACCCGCGCCGCCGCTTCGGCTACCGTCCAGCGCGGCATCGACTGCATCCTGGCGACCCAGATCGTCGTCCACGGCCATCGCACCGTCTGGTGCCAACAACACGATGCCCTCACGCTCCAGCCCGCCGCCGGCCGCAACTACGAGATGCCGTCACAGGCCTCCGCCGAGAGCGCGAGCATCATGGAGTTTTTGATGAGCGAACCCGATCCCAGCCGGCGCGTGGTTGCCGCCGTTCACGCCGCCGCCGCCTGGTTCGAAACAACGAAGATCGCAGGGATGGCGTATCAGCGCGATGGCGACAACGGGCGACACCTTGTCCCGTCACGCAATGCCCAACCGCTTTGGGCACGCTATTACGAAATCGGCACGGACCGACCCATCTTCGGCGACCGCGACAAAACCATTCACGACAAGCTCGAGGAGATTTCCGAGGAACGTCGACGAGGCTACGCGTGGTACCGGAACACCCCGGCTCGCGCGCTGGAGCTGTACGCCACCTGGCGCACGACGCATCCCTATCCCTGAGACCGTCCGTCAGCCCAGCTTCTTCAGCACCGCCTGCAATTCCGCCGCGTGCGTGGCCGGGTTCACCTTCGGATTCACGTAGGCAATGGCGCCCGCCTTGTCGATCACGAACGTCACGCGCCGCGCCACCTTGCTGCTGTCGTCCGCCACGCCGTATAACTTCGCCACCGATTTGTCCGTGTCGGCCAGCAGCACGAACGGCAACTTGTACTTCGCGATGAAATCCTTGTGCGACTCGACGGAGTCAAAGCTCACGCCGAACACGGTCGCATTGAGCCCCTTGAACTCGTCGAACGTGTCGCGAATCCCGCACGCTTCCTTGGTGCATCCCGGCGTGTCGTCCTTCGGATAAAAATAGAGGATGATGTTGCCCTTGCCGATGACGTCCTTCAGGTGGAACGTCGTTCCGTCGCTGGCCGCCACGGAAAAATCCGGCGCCCTGTCTCCCGCCTTCGGCATCTCCGCCGCCAACGCCACCAACTGCGTCGCCGCCACGCCAACCAATACAGCCACCAGTATCTTCATAGAATTACACTCACTCGTTATGCGGGATTTGCACGGTGCTCTTGCCGATGAACTCACGAATCACGGAATCCCCGGGTATGATGTCGTAGCTATCCGCTTGTTCCCGTGTGATGCCGTCGACCGATTCCAGCAACTGCTTCACCCGGTCGTAGCGGATGCGGCCGTCGAGGAAACCCAGGTACGGCTTGAATTCGTCCGGTCTCGGCAAGCATCCTCCCGTCCCGATGAAGAACGGCTTCAATGCCGCGAGATCGAATGGCAACCCGCCGTTGACGATGTGGTCGGCCAGGCCCATCAGCGGGATGATGCTGAACAATTCCCCCGCCCGCACGTAATGCCAGTGCAGGATCGTCGAGAGCGGACTGTGGTTCCGATGTTGCGCGTCGCGCAGCATTCGCCGGGTCAGCCGTACGTCGGTAAATTTCGTCAGCCGATTCGTGCTCCCATCACCCTCGTACAACACGTTCAGCGTCTCGATGTACAAACGGAATTGCGTCGACGAGTCGATCTCTTCTGTGATCGGCGGGTAAAACCCATGCAGGCAATCCAACAGCAGAATCTGCCCCTTCTCCAGCTTCACCGGCTTTGATCCGACCCGCCGTCCCTCCTTGAAACTGTACACGGGTTTCTCGATGGTCCTGCCGTCGAGCAAATCCCGCAGATGGCGGTTCAACAACTGGATGTCCAGCGCCTCGGGGGTCTCGAAATTGCGGTCGTTGATCCAGTCCGACGGATGCTCGATCAGCGCCCAAAAATAATCGTCCAGATTCAACATCAGGAATTTCAGCCCGTGCTTGCGCAGCCGTTCCGTCAGTTTCACCGTCGTCGTCGTCTTGCCCGACGAACTCGGCCCGCTCACCCACAGCATCCGCAGATCGTCGCCGGCGTTCAGACGCGCCATCACTTTGCGCGCCGCCTCGTCCAGCGACGTCTCATACGCCGCGATCGAATCGTCCACCAGCGCCTTCAATTTCCCCTGGCGCACCACCTCGTTCAACGCCGCCACCGTGTCGCAGCCGTGTTGCCGATTCCACTCCAGCGTCTTCTCCATGCGCTTCTTCGGAAACCCGTTCCCGACGAATTGCGTCTCGTTGATCGCCCCCTCGCGCAACCAGTGCCGGCCCCAGCGGTAGCACTCGTACGCGTCCGCCGTGTTCTGGAACCCGTAACTGCGCAGCGCGTGCAACACGTAATCCTGGATCGTCTCGATGGTCGGCGGGAAATTGGCGATCAAATGGTGCGGCTGCGAGTTGAGGCACAACACCACGGCGTCGGCGATGAATTCGGCGATCCGCTTGTCCGAATCGTACGCCTCGAAAATCTTGTCGTTGATGCCGGGCAGATAATCCTGCCGAAAACCGGCGATGGTCTCCGACGCCCGCAACACGGCCTCGCAAATCCGCTCCTCGTCGAACGTGACCAGCGCGCGGTTGCGCTTCTGCACTTTAATGATGCGGTTCTGGATCGCCATAAAGACGCCATTCTCAGCCCCGCCACTATACCATACTCCTGCCCCGCGCGACAATAACTCTTGACGCGCGCCCCCTCTCCTTTAATTACTGGCGGCATTTGTCTGAGCAGTGTAAGTTCGGAGCGCGATTGATTGGAGGAAACATGACCACGGAAAGTAAATGCCCGGCAATGAACGAGGCTCAGAAACACACGGCGGCTGGAGCCCAGTCAAATCGAGACTGGTGGCCGAATCAGTTGAACCTGCAGATGCTACGCCCGAACTCTCCCCTGTCCGACCCCATGGGGAAGGAGTTCAACTATGCCGAGGAATTCAAGAAACTCGATCTCAATGCCCTGAAGAAGGACATCGAAGCGGTGATGACGACGTCGCAGGACTGGTGGCCGGCCGACTACGGTCACTACGGGCCGCTCTTCATTCGGATGGCATGGCACAGCGCGGGCACGTACCGCATCCGCGACGGTCGTGGCGGTGCGGGGGCCGGCATGCAGCGCTTTGCGCCCCTCAACAGCTGGCCCGACAATGTGAACCTCGACAAGGCGCGCCGGCTGCTCTGGCCGATCAAGCAGAAGTACGGCCGGAAAATCTCGTGGGCCGACCTGATGATCTTCGCCGGAAACTGCGCCCTCGAATCGATGGGCTTCAAGACCTTCGGCTTTGGCGGCGGACGCGCGGATGTTTGGGAACCTGACGACGTCTACTGGGGGTCCGAACGCACGTGGCTCGGCGACGAGCGCTACAGCGGCGACCGCAACCTCGAGAATCCTCTCGCCGCCGTTCAGATGGGCCTCATCTACGTGAATCCGGAAGGACCGAACGGCAAACCGGATCCACTGGCTGCAGCCAGGGACATTCGAGAGACGTTCCGCCGCATGGCGATGAACGACGAGGAGACGGTGGCACTCATCGCCGGCGGACACACGTTCGGCAAGACGCATGGTGCGGGCCCGGCGAGCCACGTCGGCCCCGAACCGGAAGCGGCCCCCCTCGAGGAGCAGGGCCTCGGCTGGAAGAGCAGCTACGGCACCGGCAAGGGCGGCGACGCCATCTCCAGCGGCCTCGAGGTCACCTGGACCACGACGCCGACGAAGTGGAGCAACAACTTCTTCGCGAACCTCTTCGAGTACGAGTGGGAGCTGACCAAGAGCCCGGCGGGCGCGCACCAGTGGAAGCCGAAGGCCGGCGCCGGTGCGGGCACGGTCCCCAACGCCCACGACCCGTCGAAGCGCCACGCCCCGGCAATGTTGACCACCGACCTCGCGCTCCGGTTCGACCCGGTCTACGAGAAGATCTCGCGCCGCTTCTACGAGCACCCGGAAGAACTTGCCGTCGCCTTCGCCAAGGCGTGGTTCAAGCTCACTCACCGCGACATGGGGCCGATCGCACGGTATCTGGGTCCGCTGGTGCCCAGCGAGCCGCAACTGTGGCAGGACCCCGTCCCGCCGGTGAAGGACAAACTGATCGGCGCGAAGGACATCGCCGCCCTCAAAACCAAGATCCTCGCCTCGGGATTGTCCGTCTCACAGCTCATCTCGACCGCCTGGGCGTCCGCGGCCACATTCCGCGGCACCGACAAGCGTGGTGGCGCCAACGGGGCGCGCATTCGCCTCGCGCCGCAGAAGGATTGGGAAGTTAACAATCCCGCTGAGTTGGCGAAGGTGCTGCGCACCTTGGAGAGGATCCGTAAGGATTTCAAAAAGCCGGTCTCGCTGGCCGACCTGATCGTGCTGGGCGGCTGCGCGGCCGTCGAGCGAGCCGCCAAGAACGCCGGGCACAACGTTCAGGTCCCCTTCGCCCCCGGACGTACCGATGCCACGCAGAAGCAGACCGACATCGAATCGTTCGCCGTGCTCGAGCCGACGGCGGACGGCTTCCGCAACTATTCCGCACACGGATCCCGGTGTCCCGCGGAACATCTGCTGATCGATCGGGCGGCCCTGCTGACGCTGACCGCTCCCGAGATGACCGTGCTCGTTGGCGGGATGCGCGTCCTCAACGCGAACTACAAGCAGTCCCCCCTCGGCGTCTTCACCAAGCGGCCCGGGACGTTGACCAACGACTTCTTCGTGAACCTGCTCGATATGGGCACGGCGTGGACGGCCACATCCGACGACGGGGAGACCTTCGAGGGCCGCGATCGCATGACGGGAACGCTCCAGTGGACCGGCAGCCGCGTCGACCTCGTCTTCGGCTCAAACTCGGAGCTCCGCGCCATCGCGGAGGTCTACGCGTGCCACGACGCGCAGCGGAAGTTCGTGCGGGACTTCGTGGCCGCGTGGGCCAAGGTCATGAATCTCGATCGTTTCGACCTGGCCTGACCATCACCATCGGCATCCTGTTCGCCGGGCCGCTCACGGGCGGCGCGATCAATCCCGCCCGCGTGTTCGGCCCTGCCCTCGCCGTCAGTTTCTGGGACGCCCATTACATCTACTGGTTCGGCCCGATGATCGGCGGCACACTCGCCGGCCTCGTCTACAAAGGCTTCCTCTGGCCGAAAGCCTGAGCGGTTGCGAGTTGCAAACGAACGACACCGACGATAGATTACTGGCATGAGCAGTGGGTATTACGTTCAGTTGCAGAAGAAGTATCCCGACGAATTCGTGGTGACTTACCGCAAGAGCGGAAAGCTGATTGCCCACTCGCGTTCGATCCGCAAAGTGCTTGCGGAGATTCGTCGGCGTGGCATCGATCCGAGCAAGACCATTCTGGAAAGATTTGGTCCCCGAGATGCCGTCGCCATCTACTGAATTCCCTTACCGAACACGCCTTGAAAGCGGTGTATCCGTTCTCGTTCCGGTCGTTCTGGCGGAACTGCCAACCCCTTACGGCGTGTTTCCCATCCGCTTGGTCCTGGACTCCGGGGCCGATTGCACCATGCTGTCCCGAGCACTCGGCGAACTGGCCGGGATTGATGTCTCGTCGCTGCCGAGGACGAAGGTCAAGGGAATCGCCGGCCAATCGGTGGAAGCTCGTCGCGGGACCGTCCGTCTGCGCATTGGCGGCCTCCAAGTACCTTCGATCCCTTGCCTGTACGTGGAATCGAAGATGTCCCCGCTATTACTCGGCCGCGAAGGCTTCTTCGACCTGTTCAATATCACCCTCGACAACCGCCGCAAGAAAACCGTGCTCACGCCGCTGTTCTAGTCGCGATGCTCGCGAGTGGCTTCAGGCGAAATTCACTCAAACCGAACGTAAAGACTCAGTCAAGTCGCACAATTACCCACCTTTGACCCTCATCGTCCTCTGGATCAAACCCCTGCCAACCATTCTGCTCGTTGCACCAATCGAGTGCCTGCCTCCGCTTATTGTCTGACTTGGGTAGCCGAACCACCAACGTCCCGCTATTCTCCATCCCGCCATCTCCTCCGATCTTCACGACCAGCACTTTTGCTGCCCCCGCGCTGTAGGCTTCCTCGACCAACGCTAATGATTCGTCTGGATTAGGGATCTCACCCAACGTCCTCGTCTTGCCATGCGGGGCCACCTTCAGCCATTCACGAGCCTCACAAGTCGCAGGATCGGCCAAGAGCTCCTGCAAATGTCGGGCAGATGCTTCCGCCAATTTGGGGTTTGTAGCTCGCCTTTTCCTCGGCTTGGCCAAGCGCTTCATCTCTTGCTCCCACGTCTCAACTCTTGGCTCGTTATCATATCGTGGAAGCGAAGAATCCGTCTCGCAAACTGCAAGGTATCTTTTTCGAGAAACTTGTCTTCCACGAATCCAAAACACCTCGGTTACAAGCTTACCGTCTTCAAACCATGCGCGTTGCCGGCCCGTGAATTTCCCGTCTACGTACGAGACTTCACCTTGAAGAACTCCGTTATCGTACCACGACTTGACAATGCCCGTTCCCCCGTGGACTTGAAAACTTCCGACCAGTTCCCCTTTGTCGTTCCATCTCTTACTGGTTCCCTCGAAAATGCCATCCCTAACGGACAGTTCTTCCGCCAATACCCCATTGGGATGCCAACGGCGGGTGCAGCCGTTGGGCAATCCATTGACGAGGGTCACCTCCACCCTCAACTGACCATTTGGGTAAAAAGATCGCTCGACCTTGGTAGCAGGCACGTTCAGTCCCTCTCGCTCATTGGCTCTTCGGCTTCCCACCGAACAAATACATCTGCGGCGCTTCTTTCGCTTCCGGCTTTGGCTTTCCGCCTTCCGCTTTCCGCTTTCGCTCCGCCAGCTTCGGCTTGCCCTCCGCCGACAACTCCGCCTCTTCGAGGTTGCTGAGCACTTCCTTGGCTCGGGCGACCACTTCCTTCGGCAACCCCGCCAACCGCGCAACCTGGATGCCGTAGCTCTTGTCGGTCCCGCCCGGCAAAATCTTGTGGAGGAAAATCACCTGGTCGTGCCATTCGCGGACCGCCACATTGTAGTTCTTCACCCGCGGCATCGTGGCGGCAAGTTCGGTGAGTTCATGATAATGCGTCGCGAACAGCGTCTTGGCGCCGACTACCCCGTGCAAATGTTCCGCCACTGCCCACGCGATGCTCAGCCCGTCAAACGTGCTGGTCCCGCGCCCGATCTCATCCAGTACAATCAAGCTCTTCGGCGTGGCGTTGTTCAAAATGTTCGCCGTCTCGTTCATCTCCACCAGGAACGTGCTCTGACCGCGCGCCAGATCGTCGGTCGCGCCCACCCGCGTGAAGATCCGGTCCACCAATCCGACCGTCGCCCGCGCCGCGGGAATGAACGAGCCCACCTGCGCCATCAATACCAGCAGCGCCACCTGCCGGATGTAGGTGCTCTTGCCCGCCATGTTCGGCCCTGTGATGATCAGAATCTGTTGCTCGCGATTGTCGAGTAGCACGTCGTTCGGCACGAACCGCTCTTCGATCAGCGTCTGCTCCAGCACCGGGTGACGCCCATCCACAATCTCGATCCGGCCGCCGTCGTCCACCACGGGCCGGCAATAGCTCTGGTGCCGCGCCAGCTCCGCCAGACCCGCCAACACGTCCAGCGCTGCAATCGCCGAAGCCGATTCCTGGATCGGCGCAGATTTCTCTACCGCCGCGCCGCGAATCTGCTGGAAAATCTCGTACTCCAGCGCGTTGGCGCGTTCGTCCGCCCCGAGAATCTTCTGCTCCATCTCCTTCAACTCAGGAGTGAAAAACCGCTCGCCGTTCGCGATGGTCTGTTTGCGGATGTAATCGCCCGGCACCTTGCTGAGGTTCGATTTCGTTACCTCGATGTAGTAGCCGAACACCGAATTGAACCGCACCTTCAGCGACGCGATGCCCGTCCGCTCGATTTCTTTCTGCTGCAACGCTGCGATCCATGCCTTGCCATCCGTCGATGCCCGCCGCAGTTCGTCCAATTGCGTGTTGTATCCCGGCTTGATCAGTCCGCCTTCCTTCAACGCCAGCGGCGGCGCATCCGCGATCGCCCGCGCAACGAGATCCACCAGGTCGGGCAGTTCGGTGATCTGGCCCGTCAACGTCGCCAGCAAATCAGCAGGGCCCAGTTCCCGCTTGGCGGCTTCCGCAAACGGCCGCGCTTCCGCTTGACCCTCCACAATCGGCTGTAGCGTTGCTTTCACTTTCGGCACGGCGGCCAGCGATTCTTTCAACACGACCAGGTCCCGCGCGTTTCCGCTACCCACGCTCAACCGCCCCAGCGTCCGTTCCATGTCGCGCACGCCGTGAAGCTGCTCGCGAAAATCCGCCAGCACATGTGGCGCGTCGCACAACGTCGCAATCACATCCTGCCGCCCGCGGATCTGCTCCACGTTCTTCAGCGGCCGCGTCACCCACTCGCGCAACAAGCGCGCACCCATCGGCGTCAGCGTGCGGTCCAGGCACCCGATCAACGTGTGGCGGCGGTCGGAGCGCGGGGATTCGAGCAATTCCAAATTCCGCTGCGTCGTCGTATCGAGCACCATGAAATCCCCGACGCTGTACACGGTGAGACGGTGGATATGCGATGTGCTCCGCCGCAATGATTGCTGCAGGTAATGCAGCGCCGCGCCCGCGGCGCCGATACCCACGCCGAGATCACCGACACCAAAGCCGTCCAGCGACTGCGTCTTGAAATGGTCGCGCAACGTGAAAAAGGCCGTCTCTCGCTCGAACGTCCAGCCGTCATACGGCGTGATCGTCAAACCCAGAGGCGCCAGCAGCGATTTCGCCTCATCGAACCATTCCACCGGCACGATGATCTCGGCGGGCCGCGCGCGCGTCAGCTCGTTGTGAAGTTGGTCGACCGCCGTCAGCTCCGTGACCTTGAAATCGCCAGTCGTCAGATCGACCAGCGCCAACCCGAACCTGTTGCCGCCGCAAATCGCCGCGAGAAAATTGTTCCGCTCGGCGTGCAGGAGATGCGCGTCGAAATGCGTGCCGGGACTGAGGATTTGCGTGACATCGCGATTGACCAGCTTGCCCGGCCGGGCCTCCTCCAGTTGATCGCAAATCGCCACCTTGCGGCCCTGGCGCAATAGTTTGCCGATGTATGTTTCGGCGGCATGATGCGGAATCCCGCACATCGGCACGCCGTTGCGATTCGTCAGGGCCAGATTCAGCAGTTGAGAGCCGGTCTTCGCGTCGTCGAAAAACATCTCGTAAAAGTCGCCCAGCCGGAACAACAGCAGCGCGTCGGGCGGAATCTGGTGCTTGACCCGGCGATATTGCTGCATCATCGGCGTCAGACCATCGCCCGCCGGCTCGCCCCGGCTCCCGGGTTGTGATTGGGGTTTTCCACTCGCCATCGCAATCGGATTATAGCCGCGCCGAACAGGTGGTCACGCCCTAAAACACGTTGGCCGATCCCGAAAGAACTCGGGATCGGCCCGCGTATATTCTCAGCCGCTTTCCGTGTCGCCTGGCATCGATCGTTCAACACCGGCTTCCCAGCGCGGTCTTTCATCCGTGCGCCGGCCGCAGATCGTTCCGCAGCCGCGTTACGGCGAGGGTTGCCTCCTCGGCTTTCCGGGCTCCCCCAAGCCCGACGTTCCTCTCCTCCAGCATCACCCTTGCCAACGGCCAAGTCGCGCCGCATCAAGCACGTCACGCGCGATCGGACACAGGAATGTCCCATCCGACCATCCAAAAAGGTGGTTCCGCGTGACAAAAACGTCCAACCGCGACTAATCCTCGCGCTTGATGGTCTCCTGCACCGCCGCGCGAAATGCCGGCAGGTCGAATGGCTTTTCGATCAGATGGTTCCCTGTCCGACTCACGAAATCGCTGAATCCCGCTTTCCGCGAGGCCTGCCCCGTCACGAAGACAAACCGACTCGCCAGAAACGGGAACTCCCGCACCACGTCGTTGTACAGCACCTCGCCATCCATCCGCGGCATCATCAGATCGCAAATCACCGCGTCGAATTCGCCCGCCCGCAGGATCTCCATCGCCTCCATCCCGTTCGCGGCAACCTCGACTTCGCAGTTATCGAAGGTCAGCACCTCGCGAAGCAATTGCGCCAGATCGTAGTCGTCGTCCACCACCAACACGCGGCGCATCGTCTGCTGAGGTCGTGTCGTTCCGCTCATTGTTCGGAAAATTAGCTCCGCGCGGCGATTCCTTCAACAGCTTTTCCTCGCCGCGGAAAGCGGGCTTCTTTGCCAACCGACCCGACATTCGTCTCGGTTCACTTCTTGCCGGCGCGATCGTTTCATCGTCGGCTCCGGGGCGAGATTGTTACGGCGAGCTTGAGGCCCCCACGAAATGGCCTTCCTTCCAAATAGCGGCTTCGACTTTGCCATCCGGGTGAATCATCTTGCCTATCCCGTCGATCTTGTCATCCTTGAACTCGCCCACATATTTCGAGCCATCGGGAAACGTAGCCGTCCCCACACCGTTACCGAGGCCATTCTTGAACTCTCCCACATACCTGCGTCCACCTGCCCACGTGAGCGTTCCTTGGCCGTCAAACATGCCGTCCTTGAATTCACCGACGTACTGCGTCCCCTCCGGGTTCGTGAATGTTCCGAGATTTCCGGGCAACGTCAGCCGACAAAGTGTTAGGCCCGAGACCGGGTAGTACGGCAGCCGCGCAACACGTCAGGAGGAGAAGAACAAGCGCCGTCGAACATCAGGGCTGGCTCCTGGCGCATGACAAGTACTCCAGTCGCGCCATATGGCCATCGTGCCGCGATGCGGCCTGCCTGTAAACAGTAAAGCGTCGATCCTCTTCTCGCGGATCGGGCAACTCGGAATGCGTCCTATGCACGGCTGGGGCGCCTTCCGAGGCCAGAATCAGCGATTCGGTCAGTTGTTTGTCGGCGGGAAGGCAGCGTAGGTTGCCTGAGTCTCAACGAAAGGAGTCACAAGATGAAATCAAAGCACTGCATTCCGGTCATTCTGGCAACGGCCCTGATCGGCTTGGCACTGCTGGGATGTTCGCAACAAGAATCGGCTCCAACCGTGGCACCAGCGGCTGACCAACCAACCGCGAAATCGGCGCCATCGGCAGCAGCGAATCCGGGCGCGACCAATCCGTCGTCTCCGGCGCCGGTGGCTGCCCCGCAACCGGCTCCACCGCCGGAGACCAATCCGCCGGCGTCGTCGACTGCGCCACCGGCAACAGGGCAATAGTGTGCGTGGGTCGGTCACGTGGTTCGTCTGCCTGTTTGGTCAGCGCCAAGTGACGCGCGGGCCAAACAGGCCGCCTTGACAGGCAAAGACCCCGCGTGGCCGACCGTTTGCCGGTCTCAAGTCGCTGTACGAACCTGCATGCTGGTGCAGCGAGGACGACCGCGACGATCGGAGGGAGGAATCCGCGAGCGCGACGAACTTACGTTGCATGTACCGAATGAAGGTCGTAAAACAGTGGTCATCTCAACATCAGGAGGAACCGACATGAGAAGGGTATACGGCTATTGTTGTACGCTTCTGCTGGTAGGCGGACTCGTCGACGGTGGGGCCCTGGCGGACGTAGGAAATGCGGCCGGACCGGTATCCACGAATAGCGAGCATTTCGTCGGGGTGGTGGATAATTTGTTCATCAATGGGGCGGCCGGGGTGGAAGGCCCACCGGGCGAAGGTAGCACGGGCTTCGGTTTGCTCGGAGCCAACTGGGGGATACCGCTGACGCAGCCGGATGGCGTCGCTCTGGGGCTGCAACTTGCCGCGAGTGGCAAGCTGCGCGACAACGACCCGGAAGGGAACTTCACTTTTGGCGGGTTCGGCCGCAATTTCCCCACGCTGGCGGATCAGCAGGGCGCGGCCGCGTTGCTGGTCGATTACCAGCGGACGGCGCTTCATCATGACGTGTGGGATTTGCGGCCGATCATTGGAACAACCGTTACGCGGCAGGACGGAGTCGGGGCCGAAGGCGTGGCGCAGTTGAATACGGATCGCGGCCAATCGATGGTCAGCGAGTTTACCTTCTTCTGGACGCGCGATTGGGCCGATGACCTCGCGACGGAGTTTGGCCTGGGCTATCAGTTTAGCCACGTGGACGAGGCACTGCTGCGGGGGCGGTTGGCGGTTGGCGTGACCTCCTATATCGATATGGGGATCGGCGGCGATCTGAATACCAATGGCGACTACGCGTTCGGCGTGACGGCGTCGTATCATTTCGGCGGGACGGGGCGGCATGCGTTCCTGCACAACATCGGCGGCTCGGGCGCCGGACTCTACACGCCGTTTCCCGACGCCAGCTTCCCGTCGATCCTGCATCGAACGAGATGATCCCGCGCTTGGTTGCGCGTCATGGTCAGCCCTGAAAGCCAGATGTTACGGGCTTGACGGGTGTCCTGCGCTGGCCGCATAATGTCGACGCTTAAGAAGCGAGTTGTTCCGTCGAGAGGTGGCTTCGGGTCGCGCGGAGGGAACATTATGAAGTGCGCGAAGATACTCGTAGCGATGGCGATTGTGTGTCTGACGGTTGGCGCGCGGGCGACCCGCGCGGAAATCGCCAACGGCAGTTATTCCACTGACATCAGCGGCTCGGCGCCGGTCTGGGACATTTCGGGCGATTATTCGGGCGACCCCGGTCTCGGACTCGATTTGGACTTTTCCATCAGTCAGGACGCGTCGGGCGACTTCACCGGCTCGGGGAGTTTTGAGTATGATGATTGGGGGGGCAATTATCTGAGCGGTGACATCAACGCCAGCGGCTCGGTGAAGACCGCCGGCGACACGACGAGCGTGTCGATGAATCTCTCGCTGTCCGGTTCGGGAACGGTGGTGGTGGACGAGGACGGCGACACCGATGACGTGGACTTCAACGCGTCGGCGAAGATCAGTTTCAGCGTCGACGAAGCCGACGGGCAGTTGGTGGTTACCAGCGGCTCGGTGGGCGTGACGGTCACGGACCAGGACACCGGCAAGAAGAAGAGCGCCGCGGAACGACTCGAAAAGGGCGGGACGATGGACCTGCCGAGCAGTTCGACCGGCGGGTGGAACTTGGGGTTGAATCTGACGCCGACTGGCACCAAGTACAAGGGCACGGCGACGATTCAGACTTCCACGGGCGTGACGGCGCAATTGAATGCGACTGGAACCTACCAGGCGAAGACGGACACGTCGAAGCTCACGCTCAAGGGATCGGGCACCAGCTTGAACCTCGTCGTTTCGACTTCCGGATCGACCGTGACCATTCAGAGCGCCAAGGGCAAGCTGTTAGGGCAGACGGTGAACTACAAGGCCCGATAAAGACGGGCCAGTAGCACATTTCGAAGCGGGTGAGCCGGCGGATTCGCGGTGAATACTCCGTGCCTTCAGTGTCTCTGCGGTTTCGGAGCCGAAATGACGGCAACAATGGCATCCAAATCGGCAAGGGATCAATGCCCCGCCTTCCTCGCCGCCGCCAGGAACACCGGGAAACGCCGCACTTCTCCCGAAGGGCCCGGTTTTTCAATCTCGTGCGCCGTCTCGAAGCTCACCTGAACAAAACCGGCCTCCTTCAACTGCTGGCGAATCCACTCCCGGTCGAATCCGTGGTGTTCGACGCCACGCGGGTCCTCGTGAAACGAACCGTCCTCCTTGTCGAGGTCCGCAACCGCCAGCAGTCCCCCGTCCGCCAGCATCGAGTGAAACCGCCTCAGCAGCAGCCCGATCTCCCGGACATGATGCAGCGTCATCGCGCACAGGATGACGTTGAATTCCGACTCGCCCAGCGGCGCCGCCGTCAGATCGTGGCGACGCGTCGTCACATGACCAAACCCCGCCGCGCGCGCCTTGGCTTCCAGCCGCGCCAGCATCTCCACGGAAAAATCCACGCCCAGCACGGACGCGCAGCGCCTGGCCAGTGACAGGCAGCACAGCCCCGTCCCGCAGCCGTACTCCATCAATCGTGGCCGCTCGTTCGCCCCGAGCCTGGCTTCCACCGCCCGCGCGATGGCCAGGGCTATGGCGACGCGGCGAGGGTCTTCGTCCCAGGTCTTCGCCTTCTCATCAAAGCGCGCTACATTCGCATCCCCACGGTTCGTGGACATGCCTGCATTTTTGCCGCAACACGCTTCGGTGACAAGCGCGCAGATTCTTCTCCGTGTTCTCTGTGTCTCTGTGGTTCGCCGTCGACCTTCGACGTTCTTGCCTCGCCCCGCCCCCAAATCGCATTTGACATCACTACAGCCGCTGCTTAGCGTGCCGAGGCCATGGCGAGCACGACCACGTCACCTGTCTCCCCGTCCACCACGCGCCTCGGTGACAAGTCCCCAGGTTCCCATTGCGAAATCCACCGGCCTGAACGATGGTTGGCTCCGTCACATCAAGAAGAAATCTGATGAATGAATGATGGATTGAAAGGAAGAACCGTTCTCGTCACCGGAGCCTTGCGTGGGATCGGCCGGGCCATTACTGAACGGTTTAGCCGCGATGGCGCCGCATTCCGCCGGCTCGGCCAACCCTCCGAAATCGCCGATGTGACGGCGTTCCTCCCCACTAACGAGGCCGGCTGGATCACAGGCCGGGATATCCGCGCCAATGGCGGCACCGCCTGGGCGGAGTATCCATAACTTCCTCCCACCCGGCAGGTAAACGGATTTCGCGCTGTCGCCTATCCTCTCCCGGTCCTTCTTCGCCAGACGGGCGCGCTGGCCCGTACGAACGACTGTATTACACGTCGAATCTGCTTGACCCCACCCCACCCATCGTATGCAATCAGTGCAATGCGCTTCGTCATCCTCGGTGCCGGGCTGCTTATAGCAATTCTCACCACTTGGAGACTATTCTTTATCAAAGAGAAGTCCTTCTGCTACAGAGCGATAGAATCAGTCCTCTTGGTCCTTGGCGTTTTGATTGCTGTCCTGAGCGCGTGGCCTTCCTTTGTTCCCAACCCCGCCGCGCAACAGACTGGCTGCCTAATACCTGAGACCAATATTACCTCCCCCCTTCCGGCATTGCCCGGCACACCGCCCGAGCTCAATTCTGGTTGGTACTTCGACACCGGCTCGCAAGTTGTGTATGTCAGCCTGCTGGCCGGCAAGATATTACAGCCTTTCGGGGCGAACGTGGCATTCTCTCTGAAAGCAACCAACGGTGGTTTGCTTGTTTCGGCCATGTTTTTCAGTCTGGACGGCAGAATCGTTTCGGAAATCCGAGACAACAACTGGGTCTTGAATCCTAACAACTATTTTCGCAAAAACTTCGACCGGAGCTCCCTCGAGGTCATCGACGAGTTCAACACGCCCGTTCTTCAGGTGCGCTACCTGACCTTGAATAGCTTCAAGATAGGAGGCCTTTTCCGTGGCGAAAAACTGCCTGTCTCATCGCTCTATCCCCAGTTTCCGTCGGACACAGCGCACTTGGGTTGTTTCTATTCCGTGCGGCCCGACGAAGTCCTCATTCTGGGCTCAGCAATGACCTTCTCTCAGTGGCCCAAGAGCGACGGAGATGTCAAAGATCTGACCGTCGATCTAAAGCGCTACCTAAAACCTTGGTTCGATTATTCCCAACCTGACCGATTCGGAATCAGAGAAAAGTAGCCTAGCCGAAGCATTGCGCCCTACGCCCAAGACAACCACCTAAAGCACCACTGCCCCGCCAGCAGACACTCGACGCTTCGCTCCGAGGTGTCCCCTTTTCCCGGCGAAACTCGGAGCATCATCACCACCCCCAGCATCCCCCTACGCGTCCTCAGTGCCCTCCGTGGTTAAACTCGAATTGCCGGTGCCCTTGGGTTCGTCATACCCAAATCGCATTTGACAACCTTCTCCCTGCTGCTTAGCGTGCCGGCGCAATGGCGAGCACAACCACATCATCCGTCTCCCCGTCCACCACCCGTCTTGGCTGGATCGGCACAGGGATCATGGGACTGTCCATGTGCGGACATCTCCTGGGGAAAGGCTATGCCCTCACCGTCCACAACCGCACCCGCGCCAAAGCCCAGCCGCTCCTCGACAAGGGCGCGACCTGGGCCGACTCGCCCAAGGCCGTCGCGGCGCAATCCGACATCACCTTCACCATGGTCGGGTTTCCGCGTGAAGTTCGCGAAGTCTATTTCGCCAATAACGGCGTCCTCGCCGGCGCGAAACCAGGTAGCGTCGTCATCGATATGACCACCACCGAGCCGGGGTTATCGAAAGAAATCTACGCCGCCGCGAAGCCGAAGAAGGTCGAGGCCATCGATGCGCCTGTGTCCGGCGGCGACGTCGGCGCGCGCAACGCCACTCTCACCATCATGATTGGCGGGGACGCCGACGCGGTCGGTCGTGTGAGGCCGTTGTTCGAGGCCCTCGCCAAAACCATCGCTCACCAGGGCGGCGCGGGGATGGGTCAACAAGCCAAAATGTGCAACTAGATCGTCATCGCCGGCACAATCATCGGCGTCTGCGAAAGCCTGCTCTACGGCGCCAAGGCGGGCCTCAACCTCAACACCCTGCTCCAATCGATTCGCGGCGGTGGTGCCGGCTGCTGGACGCTCGACAATCTCGCCCCGCGCATTCTCCAGGGCAATTTCGCGCCGGGGTTCATGATCGACCATTTCGTCAAGGACATGGAGATCGCCCTCGCCGAAGCCGACCGCATGCATCTGACCTTGCCCGGCCTCAAGCTCGTCCGCGACCTCTACCACGCCGCGCAAGCCCAGGGCCTCGGTAGAAACGGCACCCACGCCCTGTACCTCGCGCTCGAAGCGATGTCGAAGAACCAACCCTGAGAAGCCGCTTCTCAAAAAGCACGAGGCGCGGCATCAAGCCGCGCCTCGCGACGATACTTCCGATTCGACCCCGTCGATCAGCTCTTGCGCCGGCGTATAAACCACATGCCGGAGAACCCAACCACAACCAGAGCGACCGTCGACGGCTCCGGGACGACGTTCCAGCCAACCACATCGAGTCCCGTCAACTCGTTGACTCCCAAATCCGGCGCGCTGCCGGGTGTTCCAAATGCATCCTGCACCAGCGCTGGGCTGTTCCCCTTCCCATCGGCCGGGCCGACACCGTCTCCCCAGTCACCGTAATCCGATTCCCCACCGAAACCCTGGTTGAAATTCACCAATTTGTTCGTGCCGCCATTGATGGAAAAATAGGAGATCTCGTTCGTGGACGCCGTGAAACTGCGCATGCCCGCCCCTTTGTAGCGAAACAGATCCAAGGGGCCGACCGCGCCGTTGAGAGCGCCCGCGTTCGTCACGATCACCGAACCGGTTCCACCGATGCCGAGCACTTCGTCCACCTCGTGTTCGACCGTTGATTCCAAATCGTCGTTGGTGGCCGCCCCGGGCCGGCTGAGGTTCTGGCCCACCAGGCTGAGCGTGATATCGCTGTCAAACGTAATATTGGTCGGGCTGATTCCGGCCTGGGTCGCCGGAGCGTTAAACCCAAGAGCCCGCAGGAGTGGTGCCGTGGTGGCGATGGTCCCCGTGTTGTTCACCGGGTTATTGGGTCCCGCAGGAAGCGAGGCCAGCGCCGTGTTGTCATTCGCCGACAATGTCTGTTTGGTCTGCAGCGCGGTGAGATAGGACGAGTACGTCACGTTGCTGAAGGTGGTCAGGCTCGAACCAAGAAACGCCGGGTTGGTCTCGATCCCGAAATCGATATTGACGGTGACATTATTCAGGACATCGCCGTCGATCAGGGTGATGGCCGCACCGACGGCGGTCTCGACTGCTGCCGCGTTCGCATTGGTCGCGATCGAGGGGTCGTACGTGGCAATGATATTGAGGTTCGCCTTTGCCGACGCGGCGCAACCGGCCACGATCACCAGCGCCGCCAGCCATTGGCGGGAATGTCGTTCCATCAAAAGAAGCCTGTTCCTGAAAACGCGCACCCTGCGCCCTCCGCCTTTGGAACCAACCGCATTACTCCTCACCAAGCCAGCCAATATATTCATGGCGCCACCTTTCCTTGAAATAAACTGGTTTAGACCCAACCCAACTGCGACTGGCGGATTTGCTAGCAAATGATGCTCGGGAAATCAAGACATTTTTTGTCTTTTTTGGAGGTTTTTACAATCGCGCGTCATGGCGCCCGACCCAACAGCCCCGCCAAGAGCTTTGCGGGACGGGCGAATAAATTGACTTGAACGCGAGTCGGGTTTCCGTGATTCTGGCTCGAATCTTACGACGTGCAACGTCGGAGATTCCTGTTGCATTTCGCAGGTTGATTCCCTAAGAGTTGCGTCTGCGAGTTTCCACAGACTGAAAGGACAATAGCTATGTCAGTACCGTTTCACATTGATTTGAAAAATCAGGTCGCCGTCATCACCGGCGGCGGCGGCATCCTGTGCAGTGTCATGGCCAAGGCCCTGGCCGAATGCGGAGCCAAGGTCGCCATCCTCGATCTGAAACCCGAGTTCGCCCAAAGAGCCGCCGACGAGATCACCAAGGCGGGCGGCGTGGCGAAGGCGTTTGCCTGCAACGTGCTGGAAAAACCCAGCATCGAGCAATGCCACGAACAGGTCAAACAAGCGTTCGGACCCGTCGACATCCTGATCAACGGCGCCGGCGGCAATCACCCCAAGGGCACCACCTCGAAGGAATTTCTCACCGTCGAAGATGTGACGAAGAAGCCCGACGGCGTCGTGACGTTCTACGATCTCACGGTCGACGGCATCCAGTTCGTGTTCAACCTGAATTTCCTTGGCACGTTCCTGCCGACCCAGGTCTTCACAAAGGACATGGTGCTCAAGAAACACGGCAACATCATCAACATTTCGTCGATGAACGCGTTCAAGCCCCTCACGAAAATTCCGGCCTACAGCGCCGCCAAGGCCGGCGTCAGCAATTTCACGCAGTGGCTCGCCGTCCATTTCTCGAAGGTCGGCGTCCGCGTCAACGCCCTGGCGCCCGGGTTCTTCCTCACGGATCAGAACCGCACACTGCTGACGCAGGCTGACGGTTCCCTGACGGCGCGCGGCAACACGATCATCAGCCATACGCCGCAGAGTCATTTCGGCAAACCGGAGGATTTGACCGGCACGTTGCTGTGGCTGCTCAGCGACGAGGCCTCGGGCTTCGTCACGGGGCAGGTCATCGCCATCGACGGGGGGTTCAGCGCGTTCAGCGGCGTGTAGCGTCATCACGCAGCATACGTAGCGGAACCCGTCATAGCGGCCACAAAATGTGGCACGAATTGCTATGAATCATTGGTTGTTCATCCGCGTGGATTCGCGGTTAACTTGGCACATTCAACGAAGGAAATAGACAATGATCACACCTCAATCTGACATCGGCCTCATCGGCCTCGCCGTCATGGGCGAAAACGTCGCCCTCAACATCGAAAGCCGGGGTTTCCCTATCTCCGTTTTCAATCGCACCACGTCGAAAGTCGACGACTTCATGAACGGTCGGGCCAAGGGCAAGAAGTTCTTTGGCGCGCACACGCTCGAGGAGTTCGTCGCCTCGCTGAAAAAGCCGCGTAAAGTCTTCATGCTCGTCAAAGCCGGCAAGGCGGTGGACGATTTGATCGAGCAACTCATCCCGCTCTGTGAACCCGGCGACATCTTGATCGACGGCGGCAACAGCCATTTCCCCGACACCATCCGCCGCTGCCAATACGTCGAGAGCAAGGGCTTGCTCTACATCGGCACGGGCGTGTCCGGCGGCGAGGAAGGCGCGCTCAAGGGCCCATCCATGATGCCCGGCGGCAGCCCGGCCGCGTGGCCTCACGTCAAAAACATCTTCCAGGCAATCTGCGCTCGAACGCCCGATGGCGAGCCGTGCTGCGACTGGGTTGGCGAGAACGGCGCCGGCCACTTCGTCAAGATGGTCCACAACGGCATCGAGTACGGCGACATGCAGATGATCTGCGAGACCTATGACCTGATGAAACGCGGTCTCGGCATGACCAATGAGGAAATGCACGCCGTCTTCGCCGAATGGAACAAAGGCGAACTCGACAGCTATCTGATCGAGATCACCCGCGACGTTCTCGGCTACAAGGATGAGCAAGGCCAGGCCGTGGTGGACATCATTCTCGATGCCGCCGGCCAGAAGGGCACCGGCAAATGGACCGTCGTGGCCGCACTCGACGACGGGATGCCGCTGACGTTGATTGGCGAAGCCGTGTTCGCCCGTTGCCTCTCGGCGATCAAAGAGGAACGCGTCGCCGCTTCCCAGGAAATCAAACCCAAGGTCAGGCCGTTCTCGGGCGACAAGGCGCGCTTTATCAAGGATCTCCGCGCGGCGTTGTACGCATCGAAGATCGTCAGTTACGCCCAGGGCTACCAGCTCATGCGCGCCGCCGCCAAGACCTACAAGTGGAACCTCAACTACGGCGGCATCGCGCTGATGTGGCGCGGCGGCTGTATCATCCGCTCGGCGTTCCTCGGCGACATCAAGAAGGCGTTCAAGCGCAATCCCGATCTGGTGAACCTGTTGCTCGACTCGTTCTTCAAGCGGGCCGTCAGCAGCCGACAGGCCGGGTGGCGCCGCGTCATCGTCAAATCGGCGCAGATGGGCATCCCGACGCCGTGCCTGGGTTCGGCGCTGGCGTATTTCGACGGCTACCGCAGCGACCGGTTGCCGGCCAATCTGTTGCAGGCGTTGCGCGATTATTTCGGCGCGCACACCTATGAGCGCATCGACAAACCGCGCGGCCAGGCCTTCCACACGAATTGGACCGGCCACGGCGGCACGACCACCTCGCAAACGTACACGGTGTAACGGCCAAGAAGGACCGGCGTGAAAAACCTGTTGCCGGCACCGCAGATGGAACGCTTGGAAGAGCGCATCTACACGGTGCGTGGGCAGCGGGTTATGCTCGACTCCGACCTCGCCGAGGTGTACGGCATCTTGACCAGAAATCTGAACAAGGCGGTGAAGCGTAACCGGGATCGCTTCCCGGACGACTTTGTGTTTCTGCTTACCCGGCAAGAGGTTGCAAACTTGAAGTTCCAAATTGGAACTTCAAGTTTGGAGCACGGTGGCAGGCGCAAACCGACGGGGGCTTTCACTGAACACGGCGCGGTAACAGTGCTCTATGAGCGCCGAGGGAGCCAGCGTCCCGCGTTATGACAAAGTGAGTTTGTGCTATAAGCACTGTTAGAGCATATCAATGAAGAAACAGTCGCCTACTCTCGTCATCATCGATATGCAACAAGGTATGCGCAGCCCCGCCGCCGGAAAGCGCAACAACCCGCAGGCCGAGTCGAATATCGCCCGGCTTCTTTCGGCCTGGCGTGAACGCAATGCGACCATCGTCCATGTCCGCCATATCTCCCGGACATTGGGTTCGCTGTTTTGGCCGGGACAACCCGGCGTGGAGTTTCAGAAGGAATTGAAACCCCTCGATAGCGAGCATGTGGTCGAGAAGAACGTTCCGGATGCGTTCATCAATACCGGACTGGAGCGCTGGCTGCACGTACGAGGTATCAAGGAACTGTTGATCGTCGGTGTGAGCACCAACCATTCTGTCGAGTCTACCGCCCGAACAGCAGGAAACCTCGGGTTTAAAACCATGGTTGCGTCTGACGCCGTGTTCGCCTTCGACAAAGTCGATTACTCGGGGACCCTCCGAACCGCCGACGAAGTTCATGCGATGTCCCTGGCCAACCTGAACGGAGAGTACGCAACGGTGATCAGCACGGAGGACGCACTGAATATGATCTGACTGACCGGGCTTGGCGAACCCGCGATGACGTCTCTGTTTCATGCCGGGAGTCCGCCCTGAATGAATTGCTCACATAAATTAAACAAGAAGTTGAATACACATACCATACGAATTAGCGAAAGGATCGTCCGATGAAAATCGAATTGAAGAAAAATTGTAAGTACGCGATGGTCGTGCCGTCGAGCATGGGGATTCGCATTACACCCCCCGGCGGTGGACCCGTCCATACCGCCAGCACAATGCTCATGCAGGCCACCAGCGCCGAAACCAATGTGGCCAGCGTGTCGTCCTATCTCGGCCTGCCGGTCAAGGTGCTGACGACGTTCGTCAAGGGCAGCCCGATCGCCCAGTTCATCAAGGACAACCTCAAGAGCCGCAACATTGACTACGAAGGGGCCGAGGTGCCGCAGGGCGGTCCATGGGGTTATCGCCATCAGTTCAATATCGCCGACAGCGGTTACGGCTCGCGCGGACCCCGCGTGTGGAACGATCGCGCCGGCGAAGTCGGCCGCACTCTGAACGTAAAGGACTTCGATCTCGACCGCCTCTTTGGCAAGGAAGGCGTCCAGATCGTCCACCTCTCGGGCTTGATCGGTGCGCTCTCGCCCGAGACGGGAACGTTCTGCTTGGAACTCGCCCGCGCGGCGAAGAAACACGGCACGCGGATTTCCTTCGACCTGAACTACCGCGCCTCGTTCTGGAAGGGCCGCGAGAAAGATCTCGCCGCGATCTTCGCCGAAATCGCCAGCGTGTCGGACATCCTGGTCGGCAACGAGGAGGACTTCCAGCTCTGCCTCGGCATCGAAGGCCCCGAAGCGGGCGGCAAAGGCCTCAAGTCGAAGATCGACGGCTTCAAAGGCATGATCGACCGCGTCAAAAAGGCGTATCCGAAGGCTTCGACGTTCGCCACCACACTCCGCGAAGTCGTCGACACGAACCATCACCTCTGGGGCGCGATCATGAGGGCCGACAAGGAATGGTATGTCGTCGAGCCGCGCGACATCACGGTCCTCGACCGCATCGGCGGCGGCGACGGATTCGTCGGCGGCATGCTCTACGCCATCCTCAAAGGCTGGGAACCCGAGAAATGGGTCCAGTTCGGTTGGGCCACCGGCGCGTTGGCAACAACGGTCCTGACCGACTACGGGCAGCCCGCGGATGAAGACCAGGTCTGGAGCATCTGGAAGGGCAACGCCCGCGTCCAGCGGTAGGAGCCGGCGTTATCCGAGGCGAAGAGACTCGACAGCCTTCAAACACAAGTAAATCGAAATCAGCGCCGCCAGGCCAGTGATGAGAAATGCCCAGGCGAACGCCGCGATGTTCACAAGAACGACGGCTGGCTTTTTCAGCAGCTGCACCTGATGTTTTTCTATCCAGGCTCGGTGGATTCGATCCAGGAGCCAGATGTTGCCGAACATGATGGCCGCCCCCACAGGCAGACCGATCAGGATTGCGAAAAGAAGCCGCCAGCCTCCAGACGGCCCCATTTCGCCCGCAAACAACAGTCCGGCACAAGGCGGCGCCATCCACATGGTCACGTAAGCCAATCCGTCAATCGGCCAAACCATGTGGCATTGGATGCACTCCACAAGCCCATCTTTCAGCTTGAGATAGAAGTTAAAATTGCCTTCACCATCTGCGAACTTGATCTTCCACAAAAACACCCGCAGTCCCTGTCTACCTTCATCAAATGTCACTAGGCGCTCGACTACGAACCTGAACTCGTAGCCTCCCTTGATGCGAGGGGTGAGTTGATCAACCATTGCCTGGAAGTTCTCCCTGGTCATCGCCACTTTGAACGAAGCGCTGCCATGATCGACAAACCCCTCGTAGTCCCCAGCCTCAATCGCCTTCCACATGTTTTCGCCAGTGGATAGGATGTTGGGGTCAACTAGTTCTTGCTTGATCTTACCGGGCACAGCGCCTCGTTGCCAAAGCATTGAAAATCAGGCTGCGATCATCATGGCGCTCAAACTCGCGCAATTTCAAGACGGATTCCGTCGAGCTCGGCGCCGCCGCAAGGCATAGCATTAGGCGTCGGTACCCGTTCATGCGATTCGGTGAGCTTGTAATCGGCGCGCCCGACGTGTAATTTACCTTGGCTGGCTGATTGATAATTCACTGAGGAACCGACATGGCTACATACTTTGGACGCGGCGGGGTTAACGACAACATCACCACCACCGAGAAGCGCGACGCGCTCGCCCAGGCGCTCAAGGTGATCGGTAAAGACGTGCGCAAGATCCTCATCCTACCGCCGGACCACACCCGCCTGAATTCCAACGCCGGCGAGTTGACCGACCTGCTCTACGATCTGCTCAAGGGCAAGGTCGAGATCGACATCATGCCCTGCCTCGGCACGCACACGCCGATGACGGAGAAGCAGCTCCGCATGATGTATGGCGACCGGATTCCGCTGGACCGATTCAAGGTGCACGACTGGCGCAGGGAAATCCGCCACGTCGGCGACATCCCCGGTAAGAAGATCCGCGAGTGGTCGGAAGGCCTCGTGGACTACGACGTGCGCGTTGAGGTCAGCCAGCGCCTGTTCGCCGGCTACGACCTGATCCTGTCCGTCGGCCAGCTCGTCCCGCACGAGGTCGTCGGCATCGCCAATTACACAAAAAACATCCTCACCGGCGCGGGCGGCGCGGATACGATCAACAAATCACATTTCCTCGGCGCGGCCTACGGCATGGAGCGGATGATGGGCCGCATCGATACACCGGTGCGCAAGCTGTTCAATTACGGCGCCGACATGTTCCTGCGCGACCTGCCGATTGTGTACGTGCTCACCGTGATGCAGAAGAGCAAGACCAGCGACGGCATGGTCATGCGCGGGCTGTATGTCGGCGATGACGTCGAGACGTTCACGCTCGGCGCGCGCCTTTCGCAAAAGGTCAATCTCGACCTGCTCGACAAGCCGTTACAGAAGGTGCTCGTCTATCTCGATCCGCACGAATTCAAGAGTACCTGGCTCGGCAACAAGGCCGTTTACCGCACCCGCATGGTCATGGCTGATGGCGGCGAACTCATCATCCTCGCGCCGGGCCTGAAAGAATTTGGCGAAGACAAGGAGATCGACCGCCTCATTCGCAAGTACGGTTATCGCGGCACGCCGGCCACACTGGCCGCCGTCAACGCCAACGCCGAGCTGCAGAACAACCTCAGCGCTGCGGCGCACTTCATCCACGGCTCCAGCGAGGGCCGGTTCAAGATCACCTATTGTCCCGGCCGCGACATGAGCGCCGAGGAAATTCGGTCGGTCGGTTTCGAAGCCGGCAACCTCGACGCCGTCGTGAAGCGTTATCAGCCCGAATCTCTGAAGGACGGCCTGAACAAAGTGGCCGGCGAAGAGATCTTCTACATCAGCAACCCCGCCCTCGGCCTCTGGGCCCTGCGGAGCCAGTTCGAGTAGGCGTCATTATTGTAGCCGCGAGACTCTTTCGCGAACGCGATCCTTCCGGGCATAAAAGGCGCTCACCAAGCCGCCATCGGTTGGAACGAGAATGAAAATCCGGATCAGTTGGGATAAACAAGAGGTGTTCGGCGTGTTGAACGACACGCCGACGGCGAAACGAGTGTTCGAAGCGCTGCCCTGTTCCTCCACCGCGAACACCTGGGGCGAGGAAGTCTACTTCGCCATGCCCGTGAAAGCCGACTTGGAGCCGGATGCGCGAGAGGTCGTGCCGCCCGGCACGATCTGTTTCTGGATCCAAGGACATTCGCTTGCCCTCCCCTTCGGCCCCACGCCAGTCTCTCATGGCGACGTATGCCGTCTCGTCACCAAGGTCAACGTGCTCGGCAAACTCGAAGGCGATCCCCGCGTCCTGAAATCCGTCCGCGACGACGACAAGATCCGCGTCGAAGCCGTCAAAGAGTAGCGCCGCTAACAAGACCTCGTAGGAGCAACATCCCTATCGCGACCGAGCGCTCGATTTTTCATTGCGAGGCCCGCGCCCAGCGCCTATAGTCACCCGTGCCTTTCGTTGACGGCTGCGCCCATAGCTCAATTGGATAGAGCGTTGGTCTACGGAACCAAAGGTTGCAGGTTCAACTCCTGCTGGGCGCGCCAGTTTTGCGGCCTTGATTTCTGGCGCTGGGCAGCGGTACAAATCCTTCCATGCAGCCGTACACGCTCGCGGTCCTGGATAGTTCAGCGGCGCTTTTCATTCTTTTCTTCTTTTACGGCGGCATGTGCTTTTTCGGGGCAATCCTCTTCGCCTTCTGGATCTGGATGATCATCGATTGCGCCAAGAACGAACCGCCGGGCAGCGACAAGATCGTCTGGATAATCATCGTCGTCGTTCTCAATTGGGTCGGGGCCATCGTCTACTTTTTTGCCCGCCGAAAGAACAGGGCCAAGGGACAGTTCTTTCGACCGCAATCCCCACCGCCGTCTGGTTAAATCGCTTTCAAAATCGCGCCAAATCTGGCAAACCCTATGCTCTTGAGGAGGGCATGATTGACTCGGGAGCCAAATCTTCGGGTTTGATACTGGCCATTGACGACGAGCCGACGTTCCTGGAAATCCTCCGGGAAGCTCTCGAATCCTTCGGCTATCGAGTGCACGTCGAGACTGACCCGAGCCGTGCCATCGCGTTCTATCAGGAAGCATGGACGGACGTCAGCATGGTCCTCCTCGATTTCCTCATGCCCCGAATACCGGGTGACGAGGTCTTCGCCGAACTCCAGCGCATCAATCCGGACGTGCGGGTGGTCATGCTATCGGGCTGCCGGGACTCGGCAATCGAGCCCCTTCGCGAGAAGGGTCTGCGAGGCTGGATCCGAAAACCGTTCATCCCGCCCGACCTGGCCCAAATCGTCCGCGACACCATACGCGACTCCGCCGCTCCGCGCGTGATCGACCCCGTTCCCCGTTCGTAGCGCCCGGCTCGCACGGCCCACCCCTTCGCAGACCGGCGACCTACGGCCACTGTCGGTCGTGGCCGCGATCCTGATCACGGTCGCGTCCGTAAGGCTCATCACGTCGCACTTCGCCACGAGGTTCACCGTGCACGACCCGCTCGCGGTCAACCCGCATCGTCTCGCGCTCGTGGTTCTGGATGTCTTCATGTCGCGCCACTGTGATGGATCGGCCCGTCACATGCTCCAGATGCGCCCGATCAAATCCTTCGTGGACAAAATGACCGTGCTCATCGACCCGCACCCGATTCACCACGCTCGCGTGAAACACCGCATGCAGTTCGGGACCGCGCAACGTGTAGTGATGATAATCATGCTCCCACAAATGCCCGTAGCCGACAAAGATGAAGAATGAATCTCCGAACCCGAAGGCGAAGTCCGCTCCGTAGTGATGTCCATGCCAGGCCCACCCGCCGTCCACAAAGACCGCCCCATACGGCAGCGGCGCCCAGCCACAATAGTCATCCGTATGACGCCACACGACCCACGCTGGCGCGTATACGTACGCCGGCGACCACACCCAGCCGTACCCCGTCACATACGACCAACGCCCATAATGAAACGGAATTGCACCCCACGCGTAGTTCGATTGCCAGTACATCCCCGCGTCCGTGTAGACCCAGTATCCGTTGTCGTAGTACGGACGCCACCCATAGGCGATTCCATACGGCTGCCAGCACATGCCGTATCCGGGCACATTGACCCACGCGCCATACGGCGAGAGCTGTTGCTGAAAGTAATCAAAGCTCGGCGCCGGCTCGCCAGCCGGGGCCGCAACGGGCGCGCTCGGCGGAGGCGAACTGCCCAGCTCGGGCGGTGATGCGGGAGGTGGGGCCTCAGTTTCCGCTGTCGGGGTTGGCGCAGGACCGGGTGCGGACGGCGGCGGTGGCGGCGCGGGGCTCGCGGCGGCCGGAGCCGGGGCCGCTCCCGACGGTCCTTTCTGGAGCATCAGCGAGATGATGTTCTGCGACACGCCTTGCGCTTTCAGATAGACGATGTCGTCAGCACTGAGCGTATACGACGCGTTTGAATTCCGAATATACGACGTGATGACATCATCACCGAGATGCGCCTGGGCAAGTTTGACGACTTCCTGCGTCGCCGGTGATAGATCGGCCGGAGCGGCGGCATCGGCGGCGGACACGCGGCTTACGCCGGCGAACATTCCCGCGAGGGCCGCGCAGACAACGGCAACAACGATGGTTTTCACGGATGACACTGCTGTTCTTTTCGGTTTCATGTGATCGACTCGTTTCGGGCCCGATGGCCTTTTCCTCCAAGGTATCCAACACCGCAATCCACGCGCGGTTTCCATCACCGGCGGACATGCCTGATGCAGCGCAAGATGCGTGCTGCACTCATCTCTTGATATCGTCCGCCAACTGTGAAAAAAGTGGACGGCGTCGGTTTCAGTTCAGGGCACGGACATCTCGAAGGCGACGCTGTAGTTGGGTTGCGCGAGTCTCGTGACGGTGCCGACAAATGGGTCGGAATCCCTCAACAGGCCCCACCGAACGGTCCCGGGAAATGGAGCCGTCATGCGGTTGGTGTTGCTAATCATCGCGTATCCCACGTGCGCGAAGGGACCGGGATCTGAAGCGCAAGTGACGACGACGTTACTGCCGGAAATGGCCACGGACGTGATTGTCACCTTTTCATTGCCGGCTGTGCTCACCTCAAACCCCTTGCCATTCTTCCATTCGGCGATGGATTGATGCGGGCTCTCCAAGCGCGTGTCCCACACCAGCGGCGGCACGGGGACATGATAATGGACTGTGATGGTCTTATGGTCGCGCGTTATGCCGATAGGCTCGAGTGGCCGCCATTTCCCGCCGAGAATCACGCGCTGGTAATAAACCTGCCCATATTTCTCGCCAAGTTGCCGGTATCCTTCGGCCGTCAAGTGGACACCTTCGGCGGAAGGATATTGGTATTTCGGGCCGGAGCAGACCATGTCCGCCGGAGAATCGTCGCCGATCCTCCATTGCGCGAGCGTGGAAGCCGAGCGGTCGCCGCAGGAATTCTGTTGAGACACGATCATCTGGATTCTCTGCTTCTGTCCGGTGATGGCCGGCAGGTCCGTGTTGTAATCCTCCCACAACTGGCACAATTCGTTTTCATAATCCGCATTGCCCGCGTCGGTCTCGCCGTGGGTGACGACGATCGCGCCGACGCCAAAGGTCTTGCGCGCAGCTTTTGCCAGACGGGTGATCGCCTTGGTTTCAATCAATGCTGCCGCGTAGGAGCGTCCGTTGACACCCTTCGGAACGGCGTTCTTTTTCAGAAAGACCATGCCCTGGCCGTCTTCGCCGACGGCGCTGTGGACACTGACAAGGTCGCGGCCCAGATTATGCCGAACCAGTGCGGTGATCTCGTTGGCCATGGCCGAATGCGGTGTTTCGCCATCAATGTTGTCCGGCCACGAACTGGGATAATTTGTGGCGAACCTGCCAATGGGTTCGACCAACGGTACCAGTAGCAGTCTGGGGTCGTCCGGATCAATCGGCCACGGCAAATGACCGGTGGCAAGTTTGAGATTGCCGTAGGGTTGGTTTGCTGAGATCACGGGCCGACCTTGAGCGCCGACGGACAAACTTTGTCCCGTGCCAATAATTCCCGACCAGTCCCAAGGCAGTTCGACGCGGGTTTCCGCCCCAAGCACGGATGACACCATTAACACGCCACCGACGCAGCCTGCTTTGATAAACCATGAAGAGTGCACTTTGGCCAGTGGCATGTCATCGGTTTCCGGTGCCAAGTCTCATAAGCGCCGAATCCATCATCTGCCGGAACGTTTTCGAATTATGTCAGCGCAATTCATCTTCCGCAATCCGAATCCGCGCACGCGACCGCGAGAGGTTGGCCCTGCACTCATCGCTTGATTTTGTGCCGCGAATATGAAAAAAGGTTGACAGGCAGATGGGAAAAAATCTCAAGATCGCCGTTGGCTCGGATCATGGCGGACTCGATCTGAAGAACCAGCTTCTCGGCTATTTGCAGAGCCGCGGTTATTTCGTGCAGGATTGCGGGACCCACAGCAAGGAGGCTGTCGATTACCCGCGCATCGCGTACACGGTCGCGCGCCTGGTCGCCGGCGGTTCCTGTGACCGCGGCATCATGGTGGACGGCGCCGGCATCGGGTCGGCCATGGCCGCTAACAAGGTCCACGGCATCCGCGCCGCGGCGTGCTACAATGTCGCCCTCGCCAAGAATTCGCGCGAGCACAACGATGCCAACCTGCTCACGCTCGGTTCGGGCCAGACCGATTTCGAGAACGCCAAGCAAATCGTCGAGACGTTCCTGGCCGGTGAATGTGTTGAAGAACGACACCGAAAACGTGTACAATTGATCAATGCAATTGAGGATGGCCCAATTGGAGTGGGAGCGCACCAGGCAACGCTACTGGCCGCAATTGGAGACTCGCGCGTGAATGCGTCACCATCCGACCTCGAACGCATTGCCAAACGTGTCCAGGAACTGCTCGTGGCCCAAGGCAACCCGCCCATCGCCGCAACGACGCCAGCATCACGGCTTTCCCCGCAGCAGGCCGCGCAGATGATCGACCACACCGTCTTGCGACCCGACACAACCCGCGCCGACATCGAGCAGCTGTGCCGGGAGGCGCGCCAGAACAAATTCTACTCGGTTTGCGTGAATCCGACCTGGGTCTCGTTCGCGCGACAATCACTCGACGGATCGGGCGTGAAAGTCTGTTGCGTGGTCGGTTTCCCGCTCGGCGCGCAACCGCCCGAGACCAAGGCCATGGAAGCCCGCGCCGCCATCCGCCAGGGCGCGAAAGAAATCGATATGGTCATCAATGTCGGCGCGCTCAAGAGCGGCGATGACGAACTCGTCCTGCGCGATATTCGCGGCGTGGTCGAGGCCTGCCGCGATGGCAGCGCGAAGTGCAAAGTGATTTTGGAGACGTCGCTGCTGACGAATGAAGAAAAAGCGCGGGCGTGCGAGCTGGCCGTGAAAGCTCACGCCGATTTCGTGAAGACCTCGACGGGTTTCAGCACGGGCGGTGCGACAGTCGAGGACGTGTCGCTCATGAGCCGCATCGTCCGCGACAAGGGGCTCGGCGTGAAAGCGTCGGGCGGCGTGCGGTCGCTGGCTGACATGATAAAGATGGTCGCCGCCGGCGCGACGCGCATCGGCACGTCCAGCGGCGTGAAAATTCTGAAGGAAGCGGCCGGCGAGGTTGTGTCCGGCCCCGGCGCGAAGTATTGACGAAGAAAGGACCCCGACATGGCCGATTTACGCTCGTACATTTTTCTCGATAGTTTGCAGCCGCAGGTGGCATCGTTCTTTGCCACGGTCTCGCAGGGCTTCCTCCCGATTGCTGGCCAGGCCTCGCTCTTCGTCGAGATTTCGCCCGGCATGGAAATCAATCGCGTCACCGACATCGCGCTGAAATCCACCAAGGTCACGCCGGGCATGCAGATCATCGAGCGCTTGTACGGGATGCTGGAGATTCATTCCGAATCGCAGGCCGACGTGCGCCAGGCCGGCGCCGCCATTCTCAGCGCGCTCGAGTTGAAGGAAGATGGTCGCTACAAGCCGCAGATTTACAGCAACAGCGTCATCCGCCGCATCGACGATTATCACACGATGCTCATCAATCGCACGCGCCACGGCAATATGATCCTGCCGGGCCATACGCTGTTCACGATGGAAGTCGCGCCGGCCGCCTACGCCGCCTTCGCCGCCAATGAAGCCGAGAAAGCCGCCGAAATCAACATTCTCGAAATCCGCGCGTTCGGCAGTTTCGGCCGCATCTATCTCGGCGGCGAGGAGAAAGACATCGATGTCGCCGCCAGGGCCGCCGAGGCTGCGATCAACAGCGTCACCGGCCGCGAGATGAAAGGCGGCGGCGGCGCGTAGAAAGATTTGGAAACAACGTAAAGGAGACACAGACATGGCAGATGCATTAGGTCTACTGGAAGCGCGTTCCTTCGCCGCGATGGTGGAAGGCGCCGACGCAATGGTCAAAGCGGCCAAGGTCGAACTCGTCAGCTACGAGAAGACCGGTGGCGGCTACGTCACCGCCGTGGTTCGGGGCGATGTCGCCGCCGTGAAAGCTGCGACCGACGCCGGCCGCACCGCCGCCAGCCGCGTGGGCGAAGTGGTCGCGGTCCACGTCATCGCGCGTCCGCACCAGAACGTCGACGACGTGATTCCGCTCGGACGCGGCGCCAAAGCTGCCAAGAAGTAATCGTGAATTCATGGTAGGGGCAGGCCTCCGCGCCTGCCCTTGCCGGAGTTTCTTATGAATCTTGGCAAAGTTGTCGGCACCGTTGTCGCCACCCGCAAGGAGTCCAGCATGGACGGCCTGAAGTTCATGCTCGTCAAGCACGTCGACAGCGAGGGCAAGGAAACCGGCGGCCAGGTCGTGGCGGTCGACGCGGTCGGCGTCGGCCCGGGCGAGCTGGTGCTCGTGGCCACGGGCAGTTCGGCCCGTCAGACCCTCGCGACCAAAGATCGCCCTTGCGACGCCGTAATCATGGCGATCGTGGACAGTTGGGAAATCGGCGGCACCGAGAAGTACCGAAAGGACTAGTGCGCCATGGCCGGACTTAGCGATCAGGAAGTCGAGCTTATCGCGCAACGCATCGTCGCGGATTTGACAGGACGCAGCGGCGCGTCCACGCCGGCGTCGCCGGGCTCCTCCCCTGCTCCACTGCGCGATATTGGCATCTTCGACACCATCGATGAAGCAGTCAAGGTGGCCAGCGTCGCGTTCTGCCAATTCGATCAACTGGGTCTAAAGAAGCGCAACGACATCATCGCGTCCATCCGCCAGTCGATGCGCGAGAACGGGAACGCGCTTGCCCGCATGGCGCACGAAGAGACGGGGCTCGGCCGCTACGAGGACAAGATTCTCAAGAACCAGCTCGTCACCGAGAAGACGCCGGGCACCGAAGACCTGCTCTCCAACGCCGTCACGGGCGACGATGGTCTGATGCTGACGGAACCCGCGCCGTTTGGCGTCGTCGCCGCAATTACCCCAACGACCAATCCAACGTCGACGATCATCAACAACACAATCGCGATGCTCGCGGCGGGCAACGCGGTCGTGTTCAACGTCCACCCGAATGCGAAGCGCGTGTCGTGTCACAACGTGGCGCTCATCAACAAGGCCATCGTAGCGGCGGGCGGGCCGCGCGATCTGATCGCCTGCGTGGCGAATCCCACCGTCGAAAGCGCGCAGGCTTTGATGAGGCATTCCGGCGTACGGCTCGTCGTGGTGACGGGGGGGGGCGCTGTCGTGAAAGTCGCCATGGCCAGCGGCAAGCGCGCCATTTGCGCCGGGCCGGGCAATCCGCCGGTCATTGTCGATGAGAGTGCGGACATCGACAGGGCGGCGCGAGACGTCGTCTTCGGCGCGTCATTCGACAACAACATCATCTGCGCCGACGAAAAAGAGTGTCTGGTTGTTTCCAGCGTGGCCGACAAACTGATCAAGGCGATGACCTACAATGGCGCATACTTGATCACCAGGGAGCAGTTGCCAGCCGTCGAGAAGGTCATCTTCACCAAGACAGAAGGCCCGCGCCAGGAAGCGCATATCGATCGTTCGCTGATCGGCAAGAGCGCCAGTGTTATTTTGCAAAAGGCCGGGATCCGCTGCGACGACAGTATTCGACTCGGCATCTGTGAGGTCGACCACGATCACCCGTTGCTGTGGACCGAGCAGATGATGCCGATTTTGCCCGTGACGCGCGTGCGAGACGCGGATGAAGGCATCGATTTTGCGCTGCAATTGGAGCATCCGCGTCGGCATACGTTCGTGATGCATTCGGACAATCTCTCGAACCTCAGCCGCATGGCCCGCGAATGCAACGCCAGCATCTTCGTCAAAAATGGCCCGGCGCTGGCGGGACTTGGCTTCAAGGGCGAAGGCCCCACGTCGTTCACCATCGCCAGCCCGACGGGCGAAGGCATGACGACGCCGAAGAGTTTCTCCCGCTGGCGGCGCTGTACGCTGGTCGGAGCATTCAGGATTGTGTGAAAAAATACCCGGCCATCGCTGTCGTTGAATTCAGCAGCATCGCGGACGGTATTTACACGACCGACGCGATCCTGAAGAAGGCGCCCATCGCGATGATCAAAGGCGGCACGGTCAGCGGCGGGCGCTATCTCGTCATTTTCGGCGGCACCACCGGCAGCGTCAGCGAATCGCTCACGGAAGCGCTGACCATCGGCGCGGGGAGTGTGCTCGATCACGCGTTTCTGCCGGACGTGCATCCGAAGGTCCACGATGCCGTACTCGGTCAGCGCACCGGCACGGAACAGCAGACGGTGGCGATTCTGGAAACGGACACCATCGCTGCCAACGTCCGCGCGGCTGAGGTCGCGGTCAAAGGCACCGAAGTGCAATTGGTGGAATTGCGGCTCGCGGAATATGAAATGTCGGGCAAAGCCATCAGTGTCTACGCCGGTGAATTGCACGAGGTGCAGGCCGCGATGACCATTGCCAGCGATTTCCTCCGCGGCCGTCAGGCGTTCACGCATCACCGAATCATCGCGCGTCCGCACGAGGTCATTTCCCAACAGCTCGACCAGACCACGCGGTATAACGACGCGAAGTTGCACGAGTTCGACGGCGAGGAGGCATCGTAATGCTTCTCGGTCGCGTCATGGGAACGTTGACGCCCTGCGTCGTGTACAAGGGACTCGAAGGCGTTCCGATGCTCTGGATTCAGCCGCTTGACAAAGAAGGCAACTCGAAAGGCGAACCGCTGGTGGCCTGCGACAGCACACGCATGGCCGGCCCCGGCGAGCTCATCTACTTCGAAGGCGGACGCGAGGCCGCGCTGGCTCTGGAACCGTGGTTCGTGCCCGTCGATCACACCATTATCGGCATCGTCGACGAATTGCACCACGTACCATGATCCTCGGCACTGTCAGGGGCAATATCGTTTCCACGATCAACCACCCGTTCTACAACGGGAAGAAGATGCTGATCGTCGAGAAGGAAGATTTCGCCGGAAAGCCCGGCGGTTATCTCATCGCCATCGATGGCGGCGTCGGCGCCGGCGTGGGCGAACGTGTGCTCGTCATCGATGAAGGCAATTCCGCTCGCCAGATCGTGAAGGACAAGGATGCGCCGCTCCGTTCGATCATCGTTGGCATAGTTGACCGCATCGACGCCGAAGCGTAGGTTTCTCGCGGCGTGAGATTTGATGTCACAGTGGAGTCGGGCAGCGACAGTTTCGTCGCCGAATGCGAGAGCATGTCCTGCAGCGCCCGCGGCCTCAGCGCCACCAACGCCCTGGATTCCCTCCGCGACGAAATCCGCTACCGCCTCGAACTCTGCCCCTGCACCACGGTCGACGACGATTACGTCGAACTAAACATTGTCTCCGCTTTGTAGTTGTGAGTTGCTATATTCGTCGCTCGTGAAGCCCGCGTCGCCGTCCATCGATGACAAACAGGTTCCGCGACATGTCATCGTTGCCGCGCTGGTGCTGGGACTGCTGACCATTACGCTGTTCGCTCCCACGTGGAACGGGCAGATGTTGTACTGGGACGATGACGAAAACGTGCTGCACAATCCGCTCGTGGTCATGCCGGCGGCGGACGGATTCAAGCAAATCTTCACGGCGCCGTTCTCAACGGACTACTATCCGCTCACGTATATTAGCCTCGCCATCGATCACGCGGTGTGGCGCGGTCATTTCTTCGGTTATCATGTCACCCAAACTCTGTTGCACGGTGCGAACGTGTTTCTCGTCGTGCTGCTCGTGTGGCGGTGGACGGAAACGCTCAGCATGGCGCTGCTGGTCGGCGCGTGGTTTGGCTGGCATCCCGTGCAGGTCGAGACTGTCGCCTGGATTGCCGAACGCAAGAGCGTGCTCGGATCCTTCTTCTTTCTGCTCGCGTGGTTGGCGTATCTGAAGGCTGGCGACTCGGAGCGCGGAAAGCGGTGGCGCTTGACGGCACTCGGACTGTTTGCGCTGGCTGTCTTGGCGCACGCGCTGGTCATCGTCCTGCCCGCGCTGCTGGTCGCCTACGAACTCTGTTTGCGACGCGCGCGATTCGCCGAGGCGATCCGACGAACCTGGTTGTTCTTCGTGCCCGCCATTTTCGCGGCCGTGATGCGCGTGCTCGGTCACGCAGAATCAGGCCAGCTCGTCCGGCCATTTCGCAGTTTCGGTGAGGGCGTTCTCACGATGATCAAGGTGGTGGGCTTGTACGTGAAAAGCTTGTTCTGGCCGGCGCAGTTGAGCAACCACTACACCGTCACCGCGGTCGATGACCTTGCCGACACAGGTGTGATCGTGACCGCGGTCCTGTTTGTCGCGTGGGTCGTGCTGACATGGCGCGCGACGCGGCTTCGTCGGTGGTCGGTGTTTGCGATGGCCTGGTTTCTGATCTGTCTTTCGCCCGTCCTGGAACTCGTCCCGCATCCGACGCTACGCGCCGACCGTTATCTCTACGTGTCCGCGCTCGGCATCTTCTTGCTCGTGGCCCTGCTATTAAACAAGAGCCGCGACGCGCTCAACATCATCGGCCCGCTCTCGGCGGCGTGCCTGGTGGGCTTGACGCTCGCGCGCATCCCGGACTGGCATGATGCGAAGACGTTGTGGACCGATTGCCTGAAGAACAATCCCCGGTCGGCGATTGCGTATTACAGCCTCGCGGGTTGCGCGGTCGGCGAGAAGGATTGGCCCACGGCGGATTCGCTGTTGCGCAAATGCGTCGAGATCAAGCCCGACTTCGCCGAAGCGCAGGAACGGCTCGGCGCGGTCTACATGTTCGAAGGCAAGAATGCCGAAGCCCGCGAGCATCTGAAGCGCGCCCTCGCATTGAACCCCCGCCTCGCAGACGCGCAACACAACCTCACGATTCTGGAGCAGCGCCGTGAGTAGCAAGTTTCTCCCGTTGCCGGAGGACGAGCGGGTGCGCATCACCTGGCCGACGCCGAACCATTTTCTGTTCGATGCGCCCGAGAAGTTCTTTGCCCGGACGCGGGTCAATTCTGATTATGGCAAGCCCGGCTGGACGCGGGATTGTGGGAAGCGATTTCATCGCGGATGCGATATTGCGCCGGTCAACGTGATCGCGACGGGGCGAACAGCGCGGGTGGTGTTCACCGATTGCGCGACGAACACGGATTTCGAGAGCGACGAGCCCACGTTTATTCCGCACGACGACGTGTTCTGCGTGTGCGATGGCGTGATTCATGAGGCGGTGACCGACGAAAGCGCATCCGACTTTGGCAAGCATGTTGTGATCGAGCACGTTTGGCCGGGAGGCGGCGGGAAATTCTTTACTCTGTACGGGCATCTGGCCGAGGTCGAAGCCGAAATCGGACAATCCGTAAAAGGCGGCCAACGCATCGGAAAGATGGGGCAGACGAGCCGGAGCGCCGATGCGCGCAACTGGATGGCCATCGCACCGCACCTGCACTTTGAAGTGCGGGATGCGAACGGCAGTTCGTACGATCCGCTGGAGTTTCTGCGGCGGTTCCTGACGCGTTAATCGGGCTGGCGACCAAATAGTCGGTCACATATCTGACGCGCGGCGGCGCGCATGCCGTGCTTTCCGTGAGGCATGACCCCGAGCAGCGGAATCCGGCACAATTCGGGGACCGTCTCAATGTTCGTCGTCGCGGCGAGGCCACGTTTTCCGCCGACTGTATCATTCAGCACGAGGCCGCGGACCTTCAGCCCCATATCTTGCGCCGCACGAACGGTCAGTAGACTGTGATTGATTGTGCCCAAGCCAAGCCGCCCGACCACGAGCAGCGGCAGTCCAAGCGATTTCGCCAAGTCGGCCACGAAATAGTCGTCGCGGATCGGAACGAGCAATCCGCCCGCGCCCTCGACGAGCACCACGGAGTACGCCGACGACAATCGCTGATAGCAATCCCGAATCCGGCGCAGGTCGATCCGCCTGCGTTCCAATCGCGCGGCAACGCCCGGAGCAAGCGGATGACGCAAATAAACGGGATTGATCAGCTCGATCGGCTGCTCGTGGTTCATGATGCCGGCATAAATCTCCGCGTCGTGGCGTCCACCTGTGCCGCAGGCGACCGGCTTGAATGCCGCCGCACGCACACCGCGCCTCCGCAGTTCGGCCAGCAATGCGGCGGTGACGTAGGTCTTGCCAACGCCCGTGTCAGTCCCCGTGATAAACAGTCCCGCGCTCATGTCTTTTTCTCCACGCCGCACGCCCCCGCGACGGCCAGGACGGCGAGCAGGGGCGTCACCGGAACGCGGAACCGGCTGTTGGCTTCCGGGCCGCCGGCCAAGATGACGAAGTACCCGATCAGACACACCAGCAGGATCGCTTCGCGTCCCAGGCGTCTGGCGCCGACACCGGCAAGGACGATGATGGTCAACAGAACCAGGCTGTAAAGCGCCGACCAGAATTTCGATGCCGGCTTCGATTGGCCCAGGGAATAGTCGAGGGCGTGCGCGCCCGGACCGATCAGCAGCATGCCCCAGCCGATGACGGTCTGCCTGGCAAGAACAAGCGGCGATGAGCGGAGGGTGTCGAACGCCGCCCGCTGGCAGGCCGCAAGCGATTGCTGGAAGCGCGACTCGTCCTCCACGAATTGGATGTCTCCGTAGCGCGCACGAAAGTCCCGCTGCGCGTCCTCGAGCTGACGGTGGTGGAGCTGGGCATCGACGCCCGCGGCCCGATACATCAGCAGGTTGTAGGTGGAAATGGTCGACACGAACCGGCGACCCGTGAGCGAGTAATTACGCTCCACCCAGATTCCCAGCAGCGGACAAAATCCCAGCAAGAACATCGCCATCGCCAGCAGCCTGTCGCGCCACGAGACGCGGTTCATCCCGATCACAACGACGGCGATCACCCAAATCCATATTCCAATGGGCCGGGTCAGCGCGGCCACCGACCACAGAATTCCCGCAACCAACCAACCCGACTTTCCGCCGGGCCACCAGGCCACCACGCACGCGCCCGACAACAGCAGCAGCGTGAACAGCGTTTCCGTGCGGAGATCGGCGCAACGGAGGACGGAGTTTGGGTCAACGGCGACGAGCAAGCCGGCGAGCAGGGAGATGTGCGGGCGACACCATCGGGTGGCGAGAACAGTGGTCAGGGCGGCGGTCAGTGCGCCGAGGAGGCATTGCGCGGCGAGGAACAGGCTGAGTCGGTCGCCGCCGAGATGAATCAGGCCCGCCAGGAAGAGCGGGTACACCGGCGTGCGCGCGACGTTGGGCCGCTCGGGGCCGGCAGGGGATGGCGCGACGAACCCCTTCCCCGCGACAACGCTGCGCGCGAGCGAACGGTACGAATCGAGGTCGACACCGGCCTGGAGTTTGGGGAGCGTGCCGAAGACGACCAGCAGGCGCAGGGCCAGCGCGTACGTGAAAACCATGATGACGAACCTGGTGGTGGCATTCACAGTAGTGAGATCGGATCGACGTCCACGGCGACATTGACGTCGTCGGGCGGCTTGAGGTAGCCGAGGACCTGGTTGAGCTTTTCCACGAGTTGCATGACGTGTTGCGTGCGCAGCATGACTTGAAACCGATACTGATTCTGCACTTTGGCCAACGGCGCGGGGGTCGGCCCGGCAATGACGGCCAGCGTACCCGTGATGCGCCTCTCCAACTCGCGCGCCAACATTCGCGCATAGAACTCCGCCTTCGCGTCGCTGCGGCTGCGAGCCGTTACGCACACGAGACGGGACACGGGCGGATACTTCAGTTGTTCGCGGAACTCGATCTCCGACTCGTAGAACCCGGTGAAATCGTGTTGGCGCGCGTATTGCACGGCGGGATGGAACGGGGTGAAACTCTGCACGACGACTTCGCCCTCGACATCGCCACGGCCGGCGCGGCCGGCGACCTGCACGAGCAGCTGAAACGTCCGCTCGCCGGCGCGGAAATCGGGCAGATGCAGCGCCATATCGGCGTAGATGATGCCGACGAGGGTCACGTTGGGGAAATGCAGTCCTTTGGCGATCATCTGCGTGCCCACGAGGATGTCGATCTTGCCGACCCGGAACGCGCCGAGAATTTCGCGGTAGAGCGTTTTGCGAGTCATGATGTCGGAATCCATGCGCTGCACGCGGGCTTTTGGGAACGCATGCTGAATGGCCGTCTCGACTTTTTCGGTTCCCATGCCGGCGTAGCGGATCGCCGGATCGCGGCATTCGGGGCAGCTCTTCGGCACGCTGCCGACGAACCCGCAGAGATGACAGAGAAGGCGCTCGGCTTTGCGATGATAGGTGAGCGACACACTGCAGTTGGCGCATTTCGGGATGAAACCGCACTTCGGGCAGAACAGGTGGGTGGCGTACCCGCGCCGATTGAGGAACAGGATGACCTGCTCGCTTTTGTCGAGACGCTTCTGGATCGCGTCGCGCAGTTTGCGTGAGAGGACGTACTGTCCTTTCTGCCGAATCGCTTCCTGGCGCATGTCAACAACGCGCATTACCGGCATTTTCCGATTGTCCACGCGTGTGGGCAACGTGGCCAGCGTGTAGCGCTCGCGTTTCGCGTTGTAGTAGGATTCCAGCGACGGTGTTGCCGACCCGAGAACGACCGCCGCGCGTTCGATCCTGCCCCGCATGACAGCGATGTCGCGGGCGTTGTAATGCGGGGCCTCATCCTGTTTGTAGCTGGTTTCGTGTTCCTCATCCACGACGATAAGCCCGAGGGCCTGCACGGGAGCAAATACCGCCGAGCGCGCACCGATGACGATATGCGACTGGCCATCGCGAATCTTGTGCCACTGATCGTGACGCTCACCGGCGCTGAGGTTGCTGTGCAGGACAGTGATTTGCTGGTTTTGGAAGCGCGCGCGGAACCGCTCGACGGTTTGCGGAGTCAGGGAGATTTCGGGAACGAGCACGACCGAATCTTTGCCCTGATGCAGGGCGTGCTCGATGGCTTGGAGATAGATTTCGGTCTTGCCGCTGCCGGTCACACCATGAATCAGGATCGGCGATGGGCAACGCGAAGTGGATGACGGGGACGAGAGCTGATCAATGGCGGCTTTGCACAGATCGAGCGCTTTCTGCTGGTCGGGCATGAGAGACAGCGGGGCCGTGGGAAGAAACACCTCGCCACCGAACGGGTCGCGTTCATCAACCTGCTCGCTGATATGGACGTAGCCTTTCTCAGCGAGTTTCTTAACCGTGGCGGCGTCGGTGTCGGCGAGCTTCAACAGCTTGAACACGAACATGCCCTCGGATTTTTGCAGGATGTCGATCACGCATGCCTGTTTCGGGGCGCGTTTCCGTAGCTTGGCGAGGTCGTCGGCGGAGATGTTACCCGGCCGGACGAACTGGCGTTCCTTCCAACTGATCTTGGCTTTGCGGACGACTTCAGGCAGCGCGCATTTCACGCAAAGTTCGACGGGACAACAATAGTACTTGCCCATCCAGCGGGTGAGTTCGAGGATTTTGTCGGTGAGCAGCGGCCTTTTGCTGACGACCTCGGCGATGTCCTTCAGGCGCTCGTATTCCGAGTGATCGGCCATGCCGACGACATAGCCTTGCGCGGTTGTGCGGCCGAACGGCACCGCCACGCGTGACCCGATCTGCACAACGCCCGCCAATTGCGGCGGAATGCGATAGTCAAACTCGCGGTCCAACGCGAGATCGACCACGACTTTGGCGATGGATTGAGGCACGGTGCCAGCATACTACAAGCGACGAAGAACTGTCAGCTTTCAGCTGTCGGCGTCGGAGCAAACGGGGTGAAATCGTTCGCGATTGAAAACTCGATTCCTCCTCCATGGCCTGTGCGGTATACTGCGCAGCGATGGCCCGACGACGGCGCGCGAATCGACTGGAATGGATCGGAAACTGGCTGGCCCTTGTGCTGGTGCTCGGGGCGATCGGCTCGGCGGCATTCGTCTACTGGCGCTGGGAATACCGCGAACGACGATTTGACCAACTCATCGAAGAAATCGCGGCAAGATATGGCGTCGACAAGTACCTGGTAAAAGCGGTGATGCGACGGGAGAGCAAGTTCGACCCGTCCGTATATGGAAGCCACGGGGAGATCGGGTTGATGCAGGTGACGGATGGGGCGGGGCAGGAGTGGGCGCGGGCGGTCAAGCGACGGGGTTTTGAGCGAAGCTGGCTGTGGACGCCGCAGGTGAATATCGAGGCGGGGACGTGGTACCTGGCGCGCGCACTGAATCGTTGGCCGGACAAGGATCCCGAAGAGCGGATTCCGCTTGCGCTGGCGGAATACAACGCCGGCTACGCCAATGTGTTACGATGGCTACCGCACGCGCAGCAGACGACCGCCGACGAGTTCATCCAAGCCATCACCTACCCATCCGTGCGCGATTACGTCACGGATGTGATGGAGAATTATCAATTCTACAAGACGCGCGGGCATCTGTAAAAATTTGCGCAGAAAAAATTGGCGGGTGCCCGCAAACTAACGGTGGTGTCCTGGGTGAGGCCAGGTGAGGCTAGGAGAAGCGCAGCCACCATTGTGGATGTTCACGGGCACCCACTTCTCACGTCAATAAGATGAGACAAACCCCCTCTTCGTTTCGTTCAAAATTCATTTTCCCCCGCACCCCCCAAAACTCCTGCCTCTCTGCCCCATCGCCACAATATTCGCACAAAAAACTCTCCAATGCAAATCCTCCCCTCACCCCCAACCAAAAAAAACTCACCGCCCCCCCAACCCCGCATCCTTCCGCCGCGACTCCTCCACCAGCCGCCGCTTAAACTCCCCATACCGCCCCCGCAAATTTTTCCCCTCCCCCTCGTCCCCCGCCCCCAGCACCTGCACCGCCAGCAACCCCGCATTCCGCCCCGCCCCGATCCCCACCACCGCCACGGGCACACCGCCCGGCATCTGCACCATCGACAACAGCGAATCCATCCCGCCCAACCCCCGCGTCTCCATCGGCACCCCGATCACCGGCAGCACCGTCAGACTCGCCACCACTCCCGCCAAATGCGCCGCGCCGCCCGCCCCCGCGATGATCACCCGCAACCCCCGCCCCTCCGCTCCCCGCGCATACTCCGCCACATCCTCCGGGTTCCGATGCGCCGACATCACCCGCGCCTCCCACTCCACCCCAAATTCGGATAAAACTTCCCCCGCCGCCTTCATCACCGGCCAATCCGAATCACTCCCCATAAGGATTCCAACCAGAATTCTTCCTGCCTTTCCCGATTTTTTCTTCTCGCTCATAAATTACCAAATAAACCGCCACCACAACCTTGTCCAGCAAACTCGTCCCGTCGGTGGAGGGCGAACCTCCCGGTGAGCCGCCCCAAAGTGGCGCGGGCGTCCCGCCCGTGTGCCGCCCCCCGTTGAACGGCGCGTCCCGCCTGTTCTCCCTCAAAGTGGAACGGGCATCTTGCCCGTTCATCGCGTCAGCCCCCTCCTCGCCCGCCCGTCCTCCGTAGCCTCGCGCGAAGGAGGATCCATCCGCCCCTCGCTGTAGCCACCTCGCTCTGTCGACGGTCCCCCCGCACCCCTAGGACATATTCCTAATTCTTGACCATCCCTTTTCCGAGGCGTATAAGATCGTTGGGTTGGGCTGCCAGACGGAGGCAGGAGAGGCAACCCAAGAACGCGCCGACGCTGTGGAGCGAGCTTGCAGCGCAGCCAACCTTCAGAACCACGACGTTCTCCCCGGAATCCGTTTGCGGCACGGTAAAGCCACGTAATGAATACACTGACTGCTCACACTCGACGCCGAGCCGACTCCGCTGACCGTTCCTTTCGCGGAGAACTGCAGGTTTAGACGCGAGGCTATCACAATTGCAGAGTGCCTCGGGCTTCCGAAAGACCAGCTCGCCCTCATCACAAATTGGATTTACGGCGCGATCGCGAAGAAGGACTTCTCATTGGCGAAGGAACTCATTGCAGAGGGCGCGCCCATACTGACCCAGCTTGCGGGTGAATCGGATCTGGTGACGCGAGAGATCCAGGTCCGTTGGCCTTCCCACGAGGCAAAGGTCCTCCTTGCCGAGTACCGGAATACAGAAGCCGCATCGCGCACCGAGGAACCCTACCTGCAGGCCAAGTCACTTTACGAGAAGTCCGCAGGGCTCGCCGCCGAACTTGACCACCTGCGAGTCAACATCTTGATTGAGGCCGCCGATCAGCTCGTAGAAGTTGCGAGCGAGGTGAAACCCGCAGCCCTGCGCGACGCGGTGCGAACCCTAGAGGTAGCCCACCGCGGGCTCGACGCCCACCAATGTGACGCGTGTGTAGGCTACTTCTACTACGTATCCGCGAGGGCAAACGCTTTGCGGGGCCGATTCTCCAAGGCCTTCGAACGCGACGAAGCTCGATTGGCCTTGAACAAGAGTCTTCAGGATGCCAAAATCTGCCGCGAGTATTATGAGAAAGTTGCCTTCGGAGGGTTAGCCGAGATCGATCAGGTTGAAAGAGAAACCAAGCTGGAACTAGAACTTATGAACCGGCCAACTCGCATCTTCATCAGCCACTCCGGCAAAGACAAAGTTTTGGTCCGCCGGTTCAAGCGGATGCTATCCGCGCTAGGTTTTGACACATGGCTTGACGAGGAAGCTATGCCTGCAGGCGCGAAACTTGAACGTTCACTATTAAAGGGGTTCGAAGAATCCTGTGCCGTTGTTTTCTTCATCACCCCGAACTTCAGGGACAGGCGATACATCGAAGCTGAGATCGACTACGCCATTAGCCAGAAGCGCAAAAGGGGAGAGAGATTTGCCATCGTATCCCTGATCTTTCCAGTAGGACGACGACGCCCGCCAAAGGTCCCTGCTCCCCTGCAGCCGTACGTATGGAAGCAGCCCAAGGACGACCTTGAGGCCTTGGAGTGTATCCTGACGGCGCTACCCATAAAACTCCCGCTGCCTCAGTGGCCACCGCGCTAGTAACGCCCCGGGCCTAGCTCCATTTACCCCGCAACTCGACGCGCCGAAACCGGCCCCCCCCATCGCGCCGACCTGTCCTCCATCTCGTCCACCATAGCTTCAGCGACGGTGGAAGCCTTGGCGGAGGAGGAAGCTTCGGCGAAGTAGGCTCGCACGAGGACAATTCGGTGAGGCTCACAGGAGTAGATGGGGAAGGCGATTCGCGCTACGTTCGCGTGACAACGGGTGAACTGTATTCACCGCCGACTTACGTCCTTAGCCAGTGTCTCCCACAGTTCTGCCAGCCGCTGGTTTGTTTGCCGCAGATGTCCTGTTCTCTTTTTCCATCCTTATACGCCGCCCAGGAATTCACAAGCAAATGGAGAAACCCATGAAGACATCCAGAAGCCTGATCACACTGGCCAGCACCATCTTGTTGCTGGCCGCCACCGCAAACACACAGGCGCAGCTCACCGTGCTCCACACGTTCGCTGGTCCTCCCAGTGATGGTAGTTTACCCGCCTTCGGCTCGCTGGCGCAGAACGGCTCGACCCTCTACGGCATGACCGAGTCCGGCGGTGCCAGCGACAGCGGCATGGTGTTTCGCGTGAATACTGATGGCAGCGGCTTCACCACCCTGCATTCGTTTGGGAGCCTCCGCTACGACGGCTCCGATCCCATCGGTTCGCTGCTGCTCGACGGTTCGACACTCTACGGCATGACCTACCAGGGTGGCAGCAACTCGGTCGGCACCGTCTTCAAGATCAACACTGACGGCAGCGGCTACGCCATCCTGCATTCATTTGCCGGTGGCGCCAGCGACGGCGGAGGGCCCGTCGGCTCGCTGATATCGGCCGACTCAACCCTCTATGGAATGACCTCCTATGGTGGCAGCCACGACTTCGGCACGATCTTCCAGATCAGCACCAATGGCACCGGCTACAGCGTCCTGCACTCATTTGTCGGCGGTGCTGACGATGGAGCGATTCCCGAGGGGGATCTCGCTCTGTTCAACTCCGTACTCTATGGCCTGACGGAGTGGGCTGGCACCAGCGGCAGCGGCGTCGTTTTCCGGGTACACACCGACGGCAACTACTTCGAGGTTATTCATTCATTTGTTGGTGGCGAGGGCGACGGCTTACAACCCTACGGCTCGTTGACGACAGACGGCTTCACCCTCTACGGCACGACCGGCTGGGGCGGCAGCAGCAACAACGGGACCGTCTTCAGCATCCTCCCCGATGGCAGCGGCTTCAGCCTCCTGCATTCGTTTGCCGGCCACCCCAACGACGGCAGTGCACCCTTCGGGAATGTGACGATGGTGGGCTCGAACCTGTACGGCATGAGCTATCTCGGCGGCCGCAGCGATTACGGTACCGTGTTCCGAGCCAACCTCGACGGCAGCGGCTACACCAACCTGTATTCGTTTGTGGGCTTCCCGACCGAGGGCGCGAATCCCCTGAGCTCGTTTACGCTGGTCAACTCGAACCTTTACGCCATGACCCAGCACGGCGGCGCCCACGATGCCGGTGTCATCTTCTCGTTTACGCCGTCAGGCTCCGTGATCGCCAAGCAACTGCAAGCCATGCTCAACTTGAATCCCGCCAAAACGAATGCCGATACCTGCCGCCTGACCGCCATCATCCGCGCGGAGTCGGGCTTCAGTCTCAGCAACCAGACCGTGCTCGTGAATGTCGGCGATGCCCAGGCGTCCTTCACGCTGAATGCCAAGGGGTGCAGCGCCACCAAGACGAATGCCTGCAAGCTCACGTATGCCAAGAAGACCCAACTCTGGACGCTGACGGCTTCGATCCAGAAAGGCTCCTGGGCGGCGGCGTGGGGCGAGTACGGCGTGACGAATGCGACCACTCCCAAAGCAGGGACGAGGATCACGCTGCCGGTGAGGGTGACCATTGGCAATGAGACCTTCGCCACCGAGAAATCCCTGCTCTACAAAGCCACCGTCAACAAGTCCGGCACGCTGAGGTGAGGCGGAAACCGCAACCGGCAACAACGGTGAAGCTAATTCACAAGCAAATGGAGAAACCCATGAAGACATCCAGAAACCTGATCACACTGGCCAGCACCATCTTGCTGCTGGCCGCCACCGCCACCACACAGGCGCAGCTCACCGTGCTCCATCACTTCGGCTCGTCCATCGGCGACGGCTTCCATCCCTTTGGCTCGCTCACGATGGATGGTTCGACCTTATATGGCATGACGTCGCGGGGCGGTGACGATTACGCCGGCACGATCTTCAAGATCAACACCGACGGAACCGGCTACACGATCCTGCATTCGTTCGGTACCGCGCCCGGTGACGGCGCGCTGCCTTACGGCTCGCTGACGCGGAATGGTTCGACCCTGTACGGCATGACCTCGGCCGGCGGAACCGGCGGCAACGGCGTGATCTTCCAGATGAACACCAATGGTACCGGGTATACCGTCCTCTATGACTTTGACGGCGGCGGTAATGGCGCCAGTCCCATGGGAGCATTGACGTTGTATGCCTCCACTCTCTACGGCTTGGCCTCTCAAGAGCCCTACTGCAATGGCTGCGGCACGATGTTTCAGATCAGCACCAACGGCACCGGCTTTACCGTCCTGCACTGGTTTGGAGGCTCCAGCGACGGCAATACGCCCGAAGGCTCGCTGGTGTGGTGCGGCGCCGGTGTGGGGTTGATGGGTCTTGCGGCCTTTGGCAGCGATTACAATAATGGCGCGGTGTTCAACACTTGGATTGACGGGAGTCAGTACGCATCGGTGCACATTGGTGAGTACAGCCTCGAGGAGGGCGTCAACGGTTTCTCAATATTCGGTGCGGCGCCCCTGGGTTCGCCGACTTGGGACGTCCAGACACTCAGGCTTTACTTCACGACCGGGGAAGGCGGCGCGGGCGGTTACGGTACGATCTTATCGTTTGATGGTAACGACTGGGAGGTCCTGCATTCCTTTGCCGGTGGTCCTAACGACGGCAGCAGCCCCAGCGGCTCACTGACGCTGTCCAACTCGGTGCTGTACGGCACGACCGCCTACGGCGGCAGCAGCGACAGCGGTGTGGTGTTTCGGGTCAACACCGACGGCAGCGGGTACACCAATCTGCATTCGTTTGCCGGCGGCCCGAGCGATGGCGCATGGCCCCAGGGAGACGTGACCCTGAGCGGCTCGACGCTTTACGGCATGACCCAGCAGGGCGGCAGCAACAATAATGGCGTCATCTTCGCATTCACCATGGCACGGCCGATGACCGTGACGAAACTGCAAGCCAAGGTAAACTTCAATCCGTCCAAGTCGGACGTCGACACCTGCAACCTGACCGCCACCCTTGAGTCCCGGCCGGGCTTCAGTGTCAGCAACCAGAGCGTGATGGTGGACATCGGCGATGCCCAGGCGTTCTTCACGCTCAATGCCCAGGGGCGCAGCGCCACCAAGACGAACGCCTGCAAGTTCTCCTATGCCAAAAAGACCCAACTCTGGACGGTGACGGCTTCGCTGAAGAATGGCTCCTGGGCAGTGCCGTGGGCGGACTACGGCTGCACCAACGCCACCACTCCCAAAACGGGCTTGATCGTGACGCTGCCGGTCACGGTGACCGTTGGCGACTGGACATTCACCACCGAAAAATCGCTGCTCTACAAGGCCACCGCCAACAACTCCGGCACGGCGAAGTGACGGGGTCTAATGGTCAATAGGGTCAGACTTGCCGGGGTCAACAGGGTCAGACCTGTATTCTTGACGTCTGTTGCGTGTAACGCCCCGGCCCCAGCTCCATTCCCTTCCGCAACTCGACGCGCTGAAACCGGCCCCTCCCACGGCCTTCCCTTGTCCGCCATAGCTCCCAGAGCGCCGGCGGATTCGTGTCTCATTCGTGCTATTCGTGGCTCACCCTGCTGAATGCCAACAGCCGACCGCCGACAGCTCCCCACCCCCGCCGAAATCTGACCGCTCCTCCCCCACATGGGCACCTAGACACCCATGCACCCCGGCACTCAGGCACTTCCCCCCCCCTACTTGCCGCCCCGTCGAGACCGACTTCTGGCTCCTGAATTCTGACTCCTGAATTCTGGCTGTCTCCCCCCCGCCCTCATCGACCATCCAACCCTTCACCATCTTCCGCCCCCTAATTTGACAGGACGCAACTGCCGCACCGGCTCCCAATTTGCAAATCCCAGTTACAATGCTACATTGCCGCGTCGCAGTGCGCCGAAAAATCGAGCTTTAACGGAGGACCGTGCCATGCCTACGAAGAACGCAACACCACCGAGCCGACAACTTTTCGACACCATGAAACGACCGCTCGCCATGAGCCTCTGCGGGGCCGTCTTCGCCCTCGCTGGTTGTTCCTCCATGGACCAAATGGCCGTCCTCTCCCCGGTCGGCCCAGCGCCCACCCAGTCTTCGCCAACAACCGGTCACGGGTCCCTTCAGGTCTATTCGGCCAACGCGCCGACAGGCCCGGACTTCATGGAGCAGGAATGGACTTGGCAGAGTCAGTTTTATAGCGGCGATCTCCTCCACTCCCCGGCACACTCTGACTACGCCATCTACAATCAGCACGGCACCTTGATCAAATGGGTCCGCAACGCCCGCAATCCCTACGATCCCAAACCCACCATCGTGTCGCTTCCCCCGGGCTCTTACCAGATCGAGGCCGCCACCGACGGCGGCGAATCCGGTATCTTCCCGGTGCGGGTCCCGGTTGTCATCAAGTCGGGCCAGACCACCCAGCTACATCTCGGCGACGGCTGGCAGCCAAACCTCTGCGACACCCACGACTTCGTCCGACTCCCCAACGGCGATCTCGCCGGCTGGCCCGCCAACCCGTAGCCGCCAGCCGCCCCCCCACCTGCCCAAAGTGGCGCGGGCCTTGGTCGCCTCTGGCGACGTCCCGCCCGTGTGCCGTCCTCTCCGTGTTGAACAGCGCGTCCCGCCTGTTCTCCCTCAAAGTGGAACGGGCATCTTGCCCGTTCATCGCGTCAGCCCCATCCGCCGACCACTTCCCCTTTCTCCCTCATGTCTTTCCCTTCCCCTTTCCGACCCAATCCCTTACACTCCCAAAACATGAAATCGCCGCGACCCGTCGCCCTCATCATCCTCACCGCCGCCGCCTGGTTCGCCAGTTGGATCCTCCTCGACGCCATGGTCATCGCCCTCGGGAAAAAACTCTATGCCTCCACCCTGATCTTCTACTCGCCCGCCATCGTCATCTGGCTCATCGCCCTCACCGCCGCCATCCTCGCCCTGAATCGCGCCGTAGTCTTGACGAAGGCGGAGAGTCGCGCCGCCCGCCCCGACGTGTCCTCCGTAGCCTTGGCGAAGGAGGAGGCCCCCGTCCGCCATAGTCTTGACGACGGCGGATCGGCGAAGGCGGACATCATCTACTCCACACTGGCCATCGGCGTCAGCCTCACCGGACTCACCCACATCCACATCGTCTACGCCCAAGTCGTCAACGGCCATCTTCGCCACGGCATCGCCTCCTGGTGGTTCTTCACCATCACCCTCCTCCTCGGCCTCCTCGCCCTCGCCCGTCAATTGTTCCGCCGCCCCGTCGCGCCGAAGTCTTGACGTAGGCGGACGCCCCGCCGCGTAGGGGCAGACCCCCGCATCTGCCCGTTGACCAGGCGTCCCGCCCATGTGCTCCTTCGGAGGGCCGCGCTTCCGCGTGACCGGCCCCCGAGAACGGACCGTCCCGCCCGTTTGTCGTTACCGCCATGCCGCCCCCGGATCCTTATCGCGACCTCTCATACCCACGCCCGCAAGCTGTCCCACCTTATAATTATGTCGACCCGCCGACACCGCGCCGCCCCTCGCTCACGCGCTCGAGGGTTTCTCTCCCTTGAATTTCCTGGCCTGCAGGGCCACGCCCCCGTCCCCACGCCACAAACGGTAATTTTCGGGGTGGCTTACGCCCGACGATCACACTCGCAACATGCTAGCAGCAAGGATGTTACATCACACTGCAATCCCGTCGTCCAATACGGCGCGTCGAAATACTTTACACTTCATCGGCGCGGCAAAAACGTCCCAGCCCAAAATCAAAAAAACTCGCACTCGCATCTCCCGCTCAATTGATGACTTACAACAATATCGATCACCACCTCACGAAACTGGCGCGGCACCTGCGGGACGATACCTTGACGTTGGCTTCTGTTCTAACGAAACGAATCAGACGAAAGGGGCACCATGAGACGTTCGACCAAACACTTGCTGGTCTCTGCTGTCATCATATTCGGACTTATAACCTCAACCCATGCCACTACCATCGGGTTCGGCTCCGTCACCGATCCCACCGGGGACAATGCCTCGGGAACGCCTGACATCACCTCCGCATCGGTCACGATCGATTCCGCCGGCACCGCCCTCTTTGCCATCACCTACGCCTCCGGCACCTCGCTCGGCGCCGCAGCGGGCTCTTTCGCCCTCGATACCGATAAGAACCCCGCGACCGGATCCCCGGGTGTTGACACCGGTAACAACGACAGCGCCCTGATGGGGAGTGACTACGCCCTCACAATGGACGGCAGCTCCTTCTCAGGCAAAGCCATCATCTACAAATACGTCAGCGGTTCATTCAGCTTGGTCGACACGATCTCCGTCACCTATCTCGGCACCACCGAAGAGGTACTCGTCCCACTGTCCGACCTCGGCGGCACCAGTGGAGCCATGAACTTCGTCGCCGAGAGCCAGACGGAAATCAGCTTGGGCACGTACACCGGCATCGGCGACTACGCCCCCAACCTGAACCTCACGCCCGGCACCGTCACGCTGTATGGCGCCCCCGAGGTTTCCTCCACGTTAACTCTGCTGGGATGCGCTCTGCTCGGCCTGGCCGCGTTGCGACGCCGTCTGAGCTAGTTGACAGTCTTTTGGATTCAACCGCACGACCCGGGCCGCAGTCACAATGTTGACGCCGCCCGGGTCGCGCTTTCTGGACGTCATACCCGCATGGTGGCCGCGAAACTTTGTTGCGGCCCATCGTAGAACGGGTCTTGGCCGCCTCGGCGACGTCCCGCCCGTGTGCCCTCATCCGTCCCATCAACCATCCACCCCTCCGCAGTGTAGATACCGCCTCTATGAGGCGTGCCCACCTCGCCATTGAGTAACGGCTCGGGGTCTATTGATTATGCATTTGGCTGTCGGGGGGGGCGTTCATCGTCTCCGGTGTCAGGACTTGAGAGGCTGTTGAAAAACACGCCAAGCGCCGCGTGGGGACACGCGGCCTACAACGTCCTTTCCCGGGTCAGCACGCGCCGCGTACTGCCTTCGGGGTCGACTCTTGACGCGTGACATTCCCCTCCGCCAGTCCATGCGCGAATGAATATTTACTGTTGCGCACGCATTCTCTTTCTGCTGCTATTCCCCGATATGATGTAAACCACATCACCGATAGCTCAGGCACCCAGACACTCAGGTGCTTAGACACTCAAGCACTCAGGTACTTCCCATGGATAGAAAATCCCGCAGCCGTTTTGCTTTGTTGCCGCAGTCTCTCCGCGAACAACTCAACCGCAAACTCGACGACGGCGCCCAATACGAAGAAATCCGCGAATGGCTCTTCGCCCAAACCGCTGACCGCGATCTGCCCGCGCTCGGACTCAAAACCGGCGAACCCTACGCCCTCGCTTGGACCCGTTCCAACCCCGACCACGAAAAGCTCGTCCGCAACTTCGGCGTCGCTCTCTCCGCCTGGTATCACTCCCATTTCCAGCGCTGGCGTGACGAACAATCCAACCGCAATCGCGAAGGCTGCCTCCGCATCGTCCAGTCCGCCGACAACCTCGCCGTCGCCGCCGCCAAAGACGAGCCGTCCCCCGAAATCACCTCCGGCGCCCAGCACTTCATCAGCTCGCTCCTCGTCGATGCCCTGAGCAAAACCTCCAAATCCGAAAACCCCAGCCCCGCCGATCTCTCCCGGCTCGCCCACGCCTGGGCCCGCATGAACGAATCCACCCTCGCCACCCAGCGCCACCAACTCGCCACCGAAAAAGCTGTCGACCTCGCCCTTGACGCCCTCTACAAAGACATCAAAGACAACCCCAAAGCCATCGAAAGCTTCAACGCCTTCTACGCCATCGTCAAACAATCCACCGCTTCCACCACCACTCCCTCCGCCAACTAACCTCACCTGTCCTCGTAGGAGCAACTTTCAGTCGCGACCGGGCTCCCCGCTCCTTCCCCACATAGGCACTTAGACACTCATGCACTCACACACTTGGCGTCCCACGCCAGTTGCGGGATGATGCTGACGGGTTCGTCGCGATGCGCTTGAATGAATTCCGCGCTTAAAGCTTGAAAACGAGAAGAAATAGGTGCATCATGCCTCACAAAGCCGCACAGGCTGGCACTCGAATCCCATCACGTAGTACTATGAAGAAAGCCTCACTCGCCCTCGCCGGCGTTGCGGTGCTGCTGGTCCACAGTACCTCCGCTCAGGTCCTGTTTACAACAAGCAACGATTGGGCTCAATGGTCGTCGTCAGGCGGACTCACGGCCGCGCCGACAACCAACATGGATTCGGACGGCAGCTCGACCAACGGCCTCGGAAATACGTCCGGCCCGGGAGCAATCGGTACCCCCGGGGCACTCGCAGTCCAATGGTCGGCCCCGGCAGGAAGCTTCAGCTACGGCCCATACAGTCCGGGCGAACAAGCCAATTCGAGTTTCCTGGCGGCGATCAAACAGACCGGGATGATTCTGACGTTCGACTACACCACGCCGGCGAATAACGGTGGAAACTACTTTGGGTTGGGCATCCTCATCAACTGCCAGGGCCGGTTTGACCAACTCTATCCTTCGTCCACCGCGCCGCTAAGCAACGGCTGGACGCGTGCCACCTTCGACTGGACTGCGGAAGCGTCGACGCTGGCCAGCCAGCAGGTGGCCAACGGCGGAGCGTTCAGTTATTTCCAAATGGCATTCATCTGGAATTCCAATTACAGCCCGCCCACGCCGTTTTACGTGGACAACATCCGTTTATACAATCCGCTGGTGGTAGCTCCCGCGAACGTCACCGTCAACGTCGCCAGCAACCTGTTCACGGTTTCCGGCGAGGCTTACGGAATGGCCAGCGCGGTTTATGAGAACATTTTTAACAACAACGCATTGCCCGGCGCGCTGATCGCATCGGGAGTCAATACGCTACGGTATCCAGGCGGCGGTTATGCCGATACCTTCCACTGGTCGGTCTGCCAGCCCGCCATCGGCAGTGCCGACGGCTTCGGAATGTCGCCTGCGTTTGGCGTCACGAACGACTTCGGTTACATGGGACCCAGTACTGACTTCGGGAGTTTCGTGAGGCTTCTCAGCAACTCCCAGTGTCAGGCGGTCATCACCATCAATTCCTCCTCCGCCTTGCTCTGGAACTCCAATCACACCTACATGGCCGTGCCTCCCACCAATGGGCAACCCAGGGAGGCGGCGGCCTGGGTCGCCTACGCCAACGGCAACGCGGCCCTTTACGGCACCACCAATGATATCATCATTGGCCTCGATGCCCTCAGCAACAACTGGCTGACGGTGGGTTTCTGGGCAAAATTGCGGTCCTCGACTCCGGCGCAGTATCAATCCTGGGCCACCTCCAACGGAGTCTATAATTCCACGTACAACTTCCTGGCCATCAATCGTTCCACACCGGTCGGCATCAAGTATTGGGAGATTGGCAATGAACCCTACGGCACCGGTTACTACGGCGGTGGTAATGGTTACGCGGAGAATTATGCGGTGCCCTACCCCTACACCACCTACAACCGCGCGGACAACCCCTTGCTCTCGCCGATTGCCTACGGGCAGCAGGTCAACGCGTTTTCGCAGGCCATGAAAGCCGTCGATCCCACCATCAAGATCGGCGCGTTCTCCTCGACGCCGCTGGGGGATTACAGTTGGGACTATGTGGTCAATGGCGGTGTCACCAATCACTGGACGCCGCAAGTGCTGTCTGTATGCGGCAGCAACATCGATTTCCTCATCGTTCATTGGTATCCCTGGTGCGGCGACAACGACGACGGCACGGAAACGTTGCCGGTGCCCGGGGCGGGCATCCCCGCGATGATCAACGGCGTCAGCCCGCACACCGGCACCAGCTCGGGCCTGAGAGACTGGATAAACCTGTACTGCCCCGTCCCCACCAACGTTTCGATATTTGTCACCGAGTTCGGACCCAGTGGCAGCCTGGTCACTAACGAAAACGGCCGGCCGATCATCGGGCCTGTCACGATGCTGTTCGATGTGGATTGCTATTCCACCTGGATGAACTTCGGCGTGTCGAACGTCGACTTCCAGGAGTTGGGATCTACACCGGCTTTTGGCAATCCTTCAACCCCCGGCGAGACATATTATGGGCTCCAGACGCTGCATCACATGGCCCAGCCCGGCGACATGATGGTCAACTCAACCTCGGACACGAGCACTCTCCGGGTGCAGGCAACCCGGCAGCAGAACGGCAACGTCGGCCTGCTCCTCCTCAACGAAAACACGTCGGCGACACAGACGGTTAATGTGGCAATCTCGAATGCGCCTCTGGCCACCACCGGCACCCAGTATGTTTTCGGCCAGGCTAATTTCAGCGCTTCCCAGGAGGTGCCGACGAGCGCGCCGTCATCGAACACGGTCTCCGGCGTGGGCAATTCGTTCAGTGTCGCCATTCCCCCCTACACGATGATGGTGTACACCATCCCCGCGACCGTGCCCGTCGCCAGTTTCACCGCGATTCCGGCCAATGGTGTGGCGCCGTTGGGGGTAACATTCACCGACACGTCCACTGGCGGCACCAATTGGTCCTGGATCTTCGGTGACGGCGGCACGACCAATCTTGCGACCAACAGCGTGTTCCACACCTATACCACACCGGGTGTTTATAGCGTGACGGAGATCGTCAGCGGCCTTGGTGGGTCCAGCACTGACACGGTTGCTAACTTGATCAGCGTCTACGACCCGTTCGCATGGTGGCAGCTCCATTACTTCGGCGGCACCAACGCCGCCAACGCGGCGCCAAATGTTGACGTGTATGGCACCGGCATGAACAATACCAACAAGTTCCTGGCGGGCTTCAGCCCCACGAACGCGGCCGCGTACTTGCACATCATCAGTGTCGCGGAGACGAACGCGACCGACATCAACGTGATCTACCTCGGCGCCAATGGCGACAACACCTACACGGGCGGGCCTGCCTCGCGCACCAACGTGCTGGAGTTCACCGCCGGCACGGCCAGTGAGAACTACTCGAACACCTTCACGAGCACCGGCCGGACGAATATCCTCAGCGGCGGGACCGGGCTCGGCGTGGTGACCAATATGGTCGATAGCGGTGGCGCGACCAATCTTCCGTCGCGGTTCTACCGGGTCCGCGTGCTTCTGCCATGAACATGCTTCCACCTTCGGTGGTCAACTCTTGAGGGGCTGTTGAAAAACGGGGAAAGTTCTTCAACAGCCTCTCGACACTTGACACCGTCCCGAACGCCCCGATTCCAGCTCCATTCCCTTCCGCAACTCGACGCGCCGACTTGTCGCGCCGTAGCCTTGGCGGAGGCGGAAACCACCCTCGACCCCTCCGCCAACTAGCCCTCTCCGCTTCCTCATCCCCCTCGGCACGCAGGCACCCAGACACTTAGATACTTCGACACCCACGCCCTTCGGATTTCGCTCCCCGCCCGTTTGCACCCGCTCTGGGCGGTGGGCGAATCTGGCAGGTTGAACCGCGACGACTGCCTCTCACGGAGCAGACCGCGCTCGGGCCAGGCTGCTTTGAGCCTCGGCGTAATCGGGCTTGATGCGCAGGGCTTGCTCGTAATGCTCGATCGCCTCCGCCCGGCACCCCAGCTTCTCCAACGCAACCCCCAAGTTGTAGTGCGCCTCGGCAAAGTCAGGCTTGAGCTGCAGCGCCTCCTCCCAATGCTCAATCGCCTCCTGCGCGCGCCCCGTTTCCGCCAGGGCCAGCCCAAGATTGAAATGCGCCGCCGCAAATTCGGGCGCGATCCGCAACGCCTGCTCGTACTGCTTGATCGCCTCCTGGACCCGCCCGCCCCGCTCCAGAGCCACCCCCAAATCGTAGTGCGCCTCGTGCGCCCCGACAAAACCGGGCTTGAGCCGCAGCGCCTCCTCCCAATGCGCCGTCGCCTCCTCCGCCCGGCCGTCCTCCACCAGGGCATTCCCCAGGTTGAACTGCGCCTCGGCAAAATCGGGCGTGAGCCGCAACGCCTCCTCGAATTGCTCAGTCGCATCCTGCGCCCGCCCACTTTGTTCCAGTGCCAGCCCCAAATTGTAGTGCGTCGCCGCATCATTGGGTCGCATGCGTAACGCTTGCTCATAACATCCGATCGCGCGCTGAACATTGCCCACCCGAAGCAGGGCATTCCCCAAATTGCGTTGAGCTTTGACAAAATCGGGCTTGAACCGCAACGCCTGCTCATAATGGTCGATGGCCTCTTGCACCTTGCCTGCCTGAAACAGAGCATCCCCAAGATTGAAGTGCGCCTCGGCAAAGTCGGGCTTGAGCCGCAGGGCCTGCTCATAATGGTCGATGGCCTCCGGCGCCTTGCCTGCCTGAAACAGAACATTCCCAAGATTGAAGTGCGCCTCGGCAAAGTCGGGCTTGAGTCGCAACGCCTGCTCGTAGTGGCCGATTGCCTCCTGCGCCTGGCCCGTCTGCGCCAGGGCGAACCCAAGATTGAAGTGCGCCTCGCCACACCGTTCGACACTCGCCAGCAGGTTAAACGCCACCGAGAACAACAGCAGGAGACTCCAGCCCCAGCGCGCCGCCCGCCGCCAAGCCGGCCGATCCCACAGGACGCGCTCCACCCCGAACATGCCCATCACCGCCAGCAGCGCCAACGCCGGCAGGAACTCGAATTCATAGCGGCTGGCGGCGGCACAAAACAGGCACAGTGTCAGCGCAGAAATCCCGAAAAACACCGCGACCGTCATCACGAATACCCGCAAGATCGAACAGGATTCGTCTGATCGCCCCCGCCAGGCCAGCGGCACAGCCAGCGCCAGCCACACGACCGGAACGTTCGTCAAGATGCCAAACGGACGCTCCACGCTGGCGTAGCCCGCGGGCAAGGGTGGCACCGCGATCTCATGGACAAACGGAAACCGCCCGCTCCAACGCGCCGGCTCCCAAAAAAAGACCCGCACATTAAACCACAGATACCGCGGACTGAACGGCTGCGGTGTGGCCCGCCGGTCCCCGGATAAAATGTAGCGCATGCCGAACTCGAACGGATTGTCGAATCGCAGCGCGTTGTACAGCATCAGCCCCAGTCCAATCAGCACGATCGGCGTTATCGCCGCCAGCAACGGCGCCATCACGGTCCGTCGCTCCCGCCACGCCAGAGCCACCGGCGCCAACATGATCACCGCCCCCAACAACAATGACGGCCGGGCCCCCAGGGCCAACCCGTACGCCAGACTGGCCGCCGCCAGCCATCCCGAACGCTTCCGATCCTCCGGCTCATGCAACGCCTTCCAGATCCCCGCCAGCGCCAGCATCGTCATGGCGTAGCCACAGCTAATCGGCACCTCCCAGACATCGCACCGCGCCAGCAGCGATGGCGTCAGCGTCACCAGCCCCAGCGCCACCGCGCCAGCCGCCACCACCCCGACGCTCACCCCGGCAAAGTAGCGCCGCCAGATCCCGCACATCAGTCCAACGCTGGTCAGGAACCCGACGATACAGCAGATCACCGCGGCGTCTCGTTGTGACAGGTAGCGACCCGTCAGCGCCACGTATGGCCAGAAAATCATCACCGCGGGTGTAACCCCGAAATACAGGTACAACTTGCCCCTGTAATAACTCATGTCGAGCACGCCAAGGTGAGAATGGGCCACCGGATCGTAGGGATCGGCGAGCTGCGCGAGGCCGGGCGGCACGGGGTATTTCAGGTTGAGCTGACCGGCGCGGAAGCCCTGCACGAGCAGATTATAGTAATCGTTAGCCGCATCAAGGCGTGCGGATAGGACATATCCTGTGCGGGCTGCGTACGCATAAATTCCGATAACCAGTGCGCACGCAGCGGCCAGGATTCCGCGCTGCATCCACGAGCAGCTTCCTTTTGCCGACATTTCCCAGATGACCTCGGCACGCGACCATCAAGGCCATTCAGCCTCGTTGGCCGACATAGTATCCCCTCACCCAGTGCTTTCAAGCCTTTCCCTCGGCACCGAGACCGGTTTGCTGACTTCGCGGGAGACGGTTCCGGCCCGCCGTCGCGTTCCGCCCCGGTTTCGACCGAACGTCGACGAAGCCCCGCGCCACCGGGGCCATATCTAAAGGGCGCGTTGCCCAAATGAAACCAGTTTTGGCTTCCGGTTGTAACGACCCAAACTCAGGCCTGTTTATTATCCAATCGGACCCGCCGAAACCGGGATCACCTCTCACCAATCATCATTTCGGGCACCGCCCCAACCGCCACCGCCACAAACAGCGTCGCCACCGCCGCCCCCTCCAACGCCTCCGCCAACCAAGCCCGCCCGTCCCGCCGCTCCACGTTGTAGCCGCGGCGCTCTGTCGCCGCGCTTGGTCAGTCCGTCAGCCCTGCAGCCTCACGCCGACAGGGCGGCGTGGCTACACAAGACGGTTTGGTCAGGGGTTCTAAGCTGGCCTTGGAATACAGGCGACGGCGCGATACCTCGAAACGACACGAGGCATCGCGCCCTACAAAACGATCGGGGCAATTCCCAGATGCGCCCGGGCCCGCCGGCCTGGGGAGTCCGTGCTTGACAGGCCGCGGGGCTTGTGAAAAACTCCACCCACTTGGCGAGGGCGACGTAGCCACGATGCTCGCCAGCCCGGTCTTGGGTTCGTGTCGGAGGCGAGAACGAGCACGAACCAAATGGTGGTCCTCGGCGGCGTGTCCAGTGCCGAACGCCCGGGTGATGCCTTTTGTCTCTCACCCGCCCACTCACGTTCCCGGCCTCATCAACCCCCGGCTCCCGAGTCCATCCCGACGATTCAACGGAGCGCCCGCGGCGGGCAACCAGAACCGCCTATCGAAGAAAGAAGAGGAAACCCCATGAAAACACTTCGCCCTCTACTGCTCATTGCCTTGGTTGTTGTGGTGGGCCGCGCGCTCGATGCCGGAGCCCAGACGGAGAAGATAATCCACTCGTTCGGCGGCAACCCAGATGGAAACGCCCCAGGCAGCCCGTTGGTGCTCGGTACCGATGGCAATCTCTACGGCACGACCGGTTGGGGCGGCACCGGCAGCGCCTGCGCGGGCGGATGCGGCACCGTGTTCCGCGTCGGCACCAACGGCGTCGTCACCATCCTCCATTCCTTCGGCACACAGGCCGGTGATGGATATATCCCGGGCGCCGGGCTCCTGCAGGGCAGCGACGGCTATTTCTACGGCTCGACCGCCAACGGCGGGTCAGGCACCGCCTGCGACGGCGGGTGCGGCACGATCTTCCGCGTGAGCTCCAGCGGCGCCATCACCATCCTGCACTCATTCACCGGCGGCAGCGACGGGTCGGCTCCCTACGCCCTGGTCATCCCGGGCAGCGACGGCTATTTTTACAGCACGACCACGTCCGGCGGGGCGGACGGCTACGGCACGGCGTTCCGCATCAGTTCCAGCGGCACCTTCACGCTTCTCCACACCTTTGCCGGCTCACCCAACGATGGCGCCAATCCAAATGACATCGTCCTGGGCAGCGACGGCTATTTCTACGGCACGACTGCCAACGGCGGGACGAACGGCTACGGCACGGTGTTCCGCATGAGCCCCAGCGGCGCGGTGACCCTCCTCTACTCATTCGGCAGTTACGACGGCGATGGATGGAATCCGCTCAGCGGGCTGGTTCAGGGCAGCGACGGCTACTTCTACGGCACCACCTCGGGAGGCGGAACCGTGGCCGACCTCACCCCCTGGCCCGGCTATTGTCGCAACTACTCGGGCATGTCCTGGACGCAGTGTGGCGGCTCCGCCGCAACTCCGGCAACCTACGGCTACGGCACCGTCTACCGCATCAGCCCCACCGGCAACTACACCAATCTCTACTCCTTCGGCAGCACCGGCAGCCCGTTCAGTATCGCCGCGTCCTCAGGAGCCGAACCCTCCGGCGTACAATTGCCGGTCCCCGATGGCCGGCATCCCGTCGGCAGCCTCGTGGAGGTCAATCCCAATAACTTCTTCGGGACCTGTCTCGAGGGCGGCCACTACAGCAACGGCATCGTGTTCTTCATTAGCCCGGATGGCGACTACCAGAACGTCTACTCCTTTGCCGGCCCGACCACCGATGGCGCCTATCCCAACGCTGTGCTGGCGCGGGGCACCAACAATCGGAAACTCTATGGCACAACCTTGAGCGGCGGCTCGAGCGCAGCCTGCAACGACGGCTGCGGCGCCCTCTACGAACTCGACCTGCCACCCTGCACGTTCTCGGTGTCGGCTACCAATATCCTCGTAGCCGCTGGCGGCGAGAGCGGCATGCTGGCGGTAGACACCGCCATCGCCTGCCCGTGGACCGCCAAGACCACGTATAGCTGGATCACCATCACCTCCGGCAACAGCGGCAACGACAGCGGCATCGTTCACTTCACCGTCGCCGCCAACCCCGGCACCAGCCAGCGCATTGGCACCATGACCGTCGCGGGCCAGACGGTCACCGTCACCGAATCGGGTACGACCAGCAGCAGCATGTGCACCTTCACCCTCAGCAGTCCCAGCGCTGATTTCACAGCCGCCGGCGGCCCCGGGACCATCGGCATCACCGCCTCGAACGGTTGCGCTTGGGAAGCAAGCACCACCAATGGCTGGATCACGATCACCTCCGATACCGGCTCGGGCAATGGCACGGCGGGCTACTCCGTCGCCGCCAATACAACCACCATCGCCCGTACGGGCATGATCTTCATCGCCGGCCAGACGCTCAGCAAGTTCACGGTCCTGCAGGCCGCCGGCAGCGCCTCGTCCGTGGTCTATAACGTGCTCTCCTCCGACTCGTTCAAGATGAGCGGCATGCCGGGCGCCGCCAGCATCCTGTCTCAAAACTCTCAAACCTGCACGTTCACCAGTAGCGGAACCTCCGGTCGGCAGGGGAGCTTCGATCTGTGTGATGGCAGGTACCATTACACAGGATCCTATTTCGTCTTTGGCAAGCACGTCGAACTCATCCTCGACGCGAACGGTCTGTCAGCCGTTGCCAGCAATACGGTCGATCTGATCGAAAGTGCGGCCAACAATGCCGGAGTCACGCTCGCGGATCTGTCCGTCTCGGTCACTCATGTCACCATGTCCAACATCTCCATGAAATATGGCGTGCTCTACAGGCAGACCACCACCATCCACGGCACCGCCAGCGCCGTTGTCGATGGAAAATTCATGACCAAGAGCTTCACTCACAAAGCCGTGAAGACAAACTGGAATCTGATCTCGGGTCCGAACCGCTGACGCGAACGCCGCTCGTTGCGCCCGGCGCTCGCGTCGGGCGCTGGCGTGGTTTGGACCGCCTGACAAAACCCTGTAGTCAGCCTTGGACCTGTATTCTTGACTAGGGCAGTTTATCCGCCTCTGGCGGGGCACTCCGTATGCTCGGTGTCTCTGTGGTGAAATCGCCCCCTTCCCGCCGACTCGTCCGCCGTGGCTCGCAGAGCGAAGGCGGAAGCCTCGCGCGAAGGAGGATCCTCCGGCCTCCATAACTTCTTGACCAAACGCCGTTTCGCGGTGAAGCTCGGATCCTCGAAATGGATTCTCGATCTGCTCGCGACACTTGGCCTGAATGGCGCCGAAAGTTCGTCTCCACTGCCGCTGCCGTTTTGCTCCTCTTCCCTCTGGCGCCCGCCCCCGCGCAAGACATCACCTCCACCTTTGTTCCGCCCACCGCCCCGCTCGTTGCCGGCCAGCGCGCCAGCCTCTGGCTGTATTGCATGAACAATTCGTCCAACCAACTTCCCCGCGCCTTCGAGCCGAGCCTCAACGGCACGCTCCGTTCCGCCGACGCCACCAACGAAACCGTCCTCACCCTGAACGCCGTCACCGGCGCAACCGAAGTCGTCATCGCACCGGGGAGCTTCGTCCGGCAGGAATATCTGCTCGACGTGCCGCCGACGATCCTCGGCCACGTTGATCTCGTGATCAGCCATTACAACGAGCTCGCTCTCGACGTGGAGGCGCCCTCAAGTGCCGCTTCGCTCTCCCCTCCCGGGAGAGAACAAAGGGGTGGGTCCTCCTCGCCGACCAATGGCCCGTACGTTGCCGATGTCATCCACCATTTCAGCCCGTATCTGTCCCCGTATGAGCCGATCTATTTCATCTTCGGCACCCAGCCCGCCGCCCGCTTCCAGTTCAGCCTGAAATATCAACTCTTCAATGTGCCCAATCCACCCCCCTGGCTGCCCGTCAACGGCCAGTACTTCGCCTACACGCAAACTTCCTTGTGGTCGATCTTCGCCAGAAGCTCCGCGTTCTACGATACCAGCTACAAACCGTCCGGATTCACCTACCTCCCCCGCGTCCTCGACCTCCACGGCAAAATCCCCCTCCGTCTCGACCTCCAGACCGGCTACGAGCACGAATCCAACGGCCGCGGCACCAGCTCCCAGGAACGCGCCATGAACACGCTCTACCTCCAGCCCACACTCACCTTCGGCCCCACCAATGATTGGAATCTCTGCCTCCAGCCCCGCGCTTGGCTCTACATCTGCGGTCTGCCCGACAACCCCAACATGCCCGAATATCACGGCTACGCCAATCTCCTCACCACCCTCTCCTGGAAAGAACTGCAACTGGCCGCCAAGTTCGGTATCGGCGACGAAGGCACCCATCCCGGCCTGCAACTCGACCTCCGCTATCATCTGCCCCGCCTCTTCCACCGCTTCGGCTTCAACCCGGCCCTCCAGCTCCAATACTTCTCCGGCTATGGCCAGTCCCTCCGTCAGTACAACCGCCTCACCCACGCCGTCCGCGGCGGCATCTCCCTCTACGACTCCCTGCCCACCCCCGATTGACCTGCCCGCGGCTCACGCCCGCGAAGCCAGAATATCCTTGACTTGTGCCTGACACCCTGTTTCACTCTGGCTCCGTTGGAGAGCGAAAAGGCTGGCGCCACGTCGCGATTCCATCCCGTTCGTGTCCCCGTAGAGGTGTCGGGCATAGTGACGTCGTATGTCTCATGCCGGTCGCAAACGCATGAAGCGGCCCATTCAGCCGCCGCGCCATGCCATTTTCAGTCGCACCGAAGCCAACATGAAGACCAGATATCTTGCAGCCACACGCATCGCGCCATTGTTGTTGGTCGCACGGGTTCGAGCACGCGGAATGAAAGGAGAATGGTTATGAGGAAGTCTTATATTATCACAGTTGCGGTTGCCCTCTTGCTTTTGGCGGAGGGACTTGATCGAGCCAGCGCACAGACTCTGACAACACTGCATCAGTTTGGCAGTTCCCCCACCGATGGATCCGAGCCAATTCGCGGGCTGGTGCAGGGAAGCGACGGCTATTTCTACGGCACGACCGCCCATGGCCGGACGAACTTTGCCGGCGTTGTGTTCCAACTTTCGGTCCCACTCAATCCGCCCGCCAATCAAATTGCCGGGATCGAGTTATTCAGCGTTTTCGGCGACACGTACGCCGCCCTCTCGATCCCGTCCGTGGCAGGTGAGACGTATCAACTGCAGTACACCGATTCGATGAACCCGGCCGACTGGCTCGATACAGGCGACCCAATCACCAGTATCGGTGGCGCCCTCACGCTGTTCGACCTCGTGGGAGTGTTGCCCTCGCAACGGTTTTATCGGGCGGTGATTACGCCATGAGGTAGTCTCCATGCGCCCAGACCAACCAGTCCTATCGCCGCAGTATTTCGCCGTCCTGAAGACGGGAGAAGCCAACACGATGACCAGATATCTTGCGGCCACACGCATCGCGCGATCGTTGTTGGTCGCACGGGTTCGAGCACGCGGAATGAAAGGAGAACGGTTATGAGAAAGTCCTTTATGATTACAGCTACGATTGCCTTCCTGCTTCTGGCGGAGGGACTTGGTGGTGGCAGCGCGCAAACGGTGACGCCGCTGGTGCAGTTTAGCGGCTACCCCACCGAGGGCCAAGACCCCGGTGCGGCCCTAGTACAGGGCCGCGACGGCTATTTCTACGGCACGACCTACGCTGGCGGGACGAACGACGTTGGCATTCTGTTTCGGATCAGTTCGGCGGGGACCTTGACGACGCTGTGGCAGTTTGGCAGCAGCCCCACCGACGGCCGAGGACCCAACGCCGGGCTGGTGCAGGGCAGCGACGGCTACTTCTACGGCACGACCGCCGGGGGCGGGACGAACGACGTTCGCTTTGACGGCGACGGAACCGTGTTTCGGGTCAGTTCGGCGGGGACCTTGACGACGCTGTGGCAGTTTGGCAGCAGCCCCACCGACGGCAAAAACCCCGACGCGGGGCTGGTGCAGGGCAGCGACGGCTATTTCTACGGCACGACCGCCGGGGGCGGGACGAACTTCACGGTCGACATATACGGGGATACGAACTACCTCGGCACGGTATTTAAGATCACGTCGCAAGGGACCTTGACGACGCTGTGGCAGTTTGGCAGCAGCCCCACCGACGGCCGAGGACCCAACGCCGGGCTGGTGCAGGGCAGCGACGGCTATTTCTATGGCACGACCGCCGGGGGCGGGACGAACGACGTTAGCTTTGGCGGCGACGGAACCGTGTTTCGGATCAGTTCGGCGGGGACCTTGACGACGCTGTGGCAGTTTGGCAGCAGCCCCACCGACGGCCGAGGACCCAACGCCGGGCTGGTGCAGGGTAGCGACGGCTACTTCTACGGCGCGACCCCGGAGGGCGGGACGAACGACGTTGTCGATGACGGTGACGGAACCGTGTTTCGGATCAGTTCGGCAGGGACACTGACGACGCTGCATCAGTTTGGCAGCAGCCCCACCGACGGCATAGGCCCCTGTGGGCTGGTGCAGGGAAGCGACGGCTATTTCTACGGCACGACCGCCTATGGCGGGACGAACGACGTTAGCTTTGGCGGCGACGGAACCGTGTTTCGGATCAGTTCGGCGGGGACCCTGACGACGCTGTGGCAGTTTGGCAGCAGCCCCACCGACGGCCAAGACCCCGGCGCGGCCCTGGTGCAGGGCAGTGACGGCTATTTCTACGGCACGACCGCCGGGGGCGGGGTTTTCTACGACGGCGTTGTGTTTCAGCTTTCGGTCCCCCTCAACCCACCTGCCAATCAGATTGCTGGGATCGAGTTTTTCAGCGTGTTCGGCGACACGTACGCCGCCCTCTCAATTCCGTCCGTGGCTGGCGAAACCTATCAACTGCAGTACAGCAATTCAATGGACCCCGCCAATTGGATCGATAGCGGCGATCCAATTAAAAGCATCGGTGGCTCGTTGACGACGTTTGATCTTGTTGAACCTACGACTCCGCAACGGTTCTATCGGTTCACTATAACGCCTTGAAACATCCGAAATAAGAGGAACGCAGCCGTGAGGACTGCAGGGCAACCAAACAACGAACCAAGCCGCGTTCACGACTCGGTGAACCATCCCGCGGCTGCGCTCCGGCTACACAATTAAGGAGAACCGAAGATGAAGAGGCAAATCGCACTAATCGCAACCCTGTCGGTCAGGAACGCAGTAAAACAGATCCCGATTCTTGTCCTGTTGGTTCTCGCTGGCGGATACGCTGAAACAAACGCACAGACGTTGACAACACTGCATCAGTTTGGCACCAGCCCCACCGACGGCATAGGTCCCTATGCGGCGCTGGTGCAGGGCAGCGACGGCTTTTTCTACGGCACGACCTTACAGGGCGGAACGAACAACTCTGGCAATGGCGGCGACGGAACCGTGTTTCGGATTAATTCGGCGGGGACCTTGACGACGCTGTGGCAGTTTGGCGGTAGCCCCTCCGACGGCAACGGCCCTGCTGCCGGGCTGGTGCAGGGCAGCGACGGCTATTTCTATGGCACGGCCGGGGGAGGGACGAACAACGATGGCGTTGTGTTTCGGATCAGTTCGGCAGGGACCTTGACGACGCTGTATCAGTTTGGCGGCAGCCCCACCGACGGCCAATCTCCCCAGGCGGGGCTGGTACAAGGCAGCGACGGCTATTTCTACGGCACGACCGACGCTGGCGGGACGAACGGCCTGGGAGTTGTGTATCGGATCAGTTCGACGGGGACCTACAGCACGCTTTGGCAGTTTGGCAGCAGCCCCACCGACGGCAAAAGCCCCGAAGCGGGGCTGGTGCAGGGCAGCGACGGCTTTTTCTACGGCACGACCTCGGGGGGCGGGACGAATGGGGCTGGCGTTGTGTTTCGAATCAGTTCGGCGGGGACCCTGACGACGCTGTGGCAGTTTGGCAGCAGCCCCACCGATGGCGTAGGGCCCGTTGCGGGGCTGGTGCAGGGCAACGACGGATTTTTCTACGGCACGACCTTGTCTGGCGGGACGAACAACCCTCCCTATGGCGAGGGAACCGTGTTTCGGATCAGCTCGGTGGGAACCTTGACCACGCTGCATCAGTTTGGCAGTGGCCCCACCGACGGCGCAGAGCCCAGTGGGGCGCTGGTGCAGGGCAGCGATGGCTATTTCTACGGCACGACTGTTGCGGGCGGGACGAGCAGCTTTGTCGCTTTCACCGTCGGAACCGTATTCCGGATCAGTTCTACGGGGACCTTGACGACGCTTTGGCAGTTTGGCAGCAACGGTCCCTTCGACGGCACATACCCCGCGGCCGGTCTCGTGCAGGGCAGCGACGGCTTCTTCTACGGCACGACCAGTGACGACGAGTTCAAGAGTGCTGGCGTTGTGTTCCAACTTTCGGTCCCCCTCAACCCGCCCGCCAATCAAATTGCCGGAATCGAGTTTTTCAGCGTGTTCGGCGACACGTACGCCGCCCTCTCGATCCCGTCCGTGGCGGGTGAGACGTATCAACTGCAGTACACCGATTCGATGAACCCGGCCGCGTGGCTCAATACCGGCGACCCGGTCACCAGTATCGGTGGCGCCCTCACGCTGTTCGACCTCGTGGGAGTGTTACCGCAGCAACGGTTTTATCGGGCGGTGATCACGCCGTGAGGGGTTCTGCGCGCGCCCAGACCAACCAGTCTATCGCATCAGCATTTCAGGGCCATGAAACAACCAGATGAGGCGGGCCCCGCGCTCGGGCCCGCCTCGACTCCCTGCCCACCCCCGATTGATCCGTTCCGCGCCAGCCCACTGATTGATCGTGTCCGGCTGACGAAGCACGTGGTTTGAGATCAGCTTGCGAGCGGACGGCTTCGACGAGGATGACATCACCAAGGGCAACAGCAGGTACCCGGGTACTGTGTAAATACTTCCGATGGCCTTGGAAAACGCGAATTTGCTTGATGTTTCGGGCCTAACTTGCTTTAACTTCTCGTTGGCTGGAGTCTCGAAAGAGTTGGCGTCTCGTTTGCGTCTCCGCATTCGTATCCCTCCAGAGTCTCAGGGCACGCTGAAGTTCAACGCATCGCGCGGGTTGCACGCAAAGTGGTCTATTCTGACGACGCTACCCGTTTGCCCTCATGCCGTAGCGAAGCTCATTCCGCCATCGAAGGAGAACCAACCATGAAGACCAGAATCCTCGCCCGCACCCTTATCACTGTCCTTTTCTCATCCCTCAGCCTTCATCCCTCAGCCTTTTCGCAGGTGCCGGGCATCCTCAACTACCAGGGCCGCATCGTGGACAACGGCACGAACTTCGACGGCACGGGCCAGTTCGAGTTCGCGCTGGTCAACCCGGGCGGCACGACCAATTACTGGAGCAACGACGGCACCCCTGTTGGCCAGCCTGCCAGCGCCGTGTCGCTGACGGTGACCAAGGGCCTGTACTCGGTGCTCTTGGGCAACACGACGGTTTCCAACATGACCGTCGCCATCCCGGCGGGCGTGTTTGCCAACTCCAATGTGCTGTTGCGTGTCTGGTTCAACGACGGGACCAACGGGTTCCAGCAGCTTTCTCCGGACCAGCAACTGGGGGCGGCCGGCTACGCCCTGCAAGCGCAGAATGCCGCTGTGGCGGCCACGGCCAACAGCACCTCGCCTTCCAGCCTCATCCAGGGCTCGTACCTGAATATCGGCATCAGCAACTCTGTGAGCGGCACGCTGGCGAGCGTCGCCGGCGGCCAGGGCAACACAGTCAGCGCACCCTACGCCTTTGTCGGCGGCGGTACCGGCAACCAGGCCAGCGGCACCAACACCACCATTGGCGGCGGCGACAGCAACGTCGCCGAGGGCGACTTCTCCACGATTGTCGGGGGACAAGGGAACAGCATCGACTTCTATCTTAACCTCTGCTACTTCGGTCGTATTGGGCCAAACTACGACTTTATCGGCGGCGGCCAGGTCAACTCCATCTCGTCCATTACCGAGTGGGGGGCCATTGTCGGTGGCTACAACAACATAATCGGCGCCTTCTGCAATTTCTCCTCCATCGGCGGTGGCGACCAGAACGATATCGACTGTTACTCGTCGGAATCCACCATTGGCGGGGGCACAAGTAACAACGTCCAGTATTCGTCGTCCGACTCCACGATTGGCGGCGGCGGGCACAATACCATCCAGACCAACACCATTTACGCGACCATTGGCGGCGGCGCGACCAACACCATCCAGTACGGCGCCAACAACTCCATCATCGGCGGCGGCGGGAAGAACACCATCTCCACCAACGCCATCTACGCCACCATCGGTGGCGGCCAGAACAACTTCGCCGGCGAGCATCATGTCTCCATCGGCGGCGGCAACTCTAATACGATTCAGTCTAATGCTTTCGACTCGACCATTGGCGGCGGCAACTCTAATACCATTCAGTCCAATGCCTTTGGAGTGACCATCGGCGGCGGCGCGTTTAACACCATCCAGAACGGTGCCGAGAGTTCGGCCATTGCCGGGGGCACCGCGAACACCATTCAGTCCTATGCGACGAAATCGGCCATTGGCGGTGGCTACGGCAACACCATTCAATCCAACGCCGCCGATTCGATCATCGCCGGCGGTGCCGGCAACACCATTCAGTCCTTTTCCCCGGACTCGACCATTGGCGGCGGCACCGCGAACACCGTTCAGTCCAATGCTAACGACTCGACCATCGGCGGTGGCTCCGACAACACCATTCAGTCCAATGCCTTTAACTCGACCATCGGCGGCGGCGTCGCCAACACCATTCAGTCTTTTTCCTCGGACTCGACCATTGGCGGCGGCACCCAAAACATTATGGGTCCTCCCCTCATCACCGGCACCAATGTGCCGACCGCCGCCAGCACGATTGGTGGCGGCGCTGGCAACGTCATCAGCAATGCGTACTACGCCACAATTCCCGGTGGCCAGCAGGCGCAGGCGACGAACTATGCCCAGATGGCGTACTCCAGCGGCTCGTTCTCGACTGCGGGCGATGGCCAATTCTCGCTCTATGTGCTGCGAGGGGTGAACTGCAGCACCAACCCCACCACCTTGTACCTGGATTATCCGACCAGTACGCAGGAAATCGGGCTGCCGGCGGATCGGGCATGTGCCTACACGATCAGCATCGTGGGGCGCGAATCGGGATCGGCGGCGGGTTCAGCACGACCTACTGGATGCGTGGCGTTGCCAACGGCAAGACCGCGCTCGTCGAGAATGACGGCGCAAATAATGGGACTGGTGATCTCGGTTGCACCCCGGCTGGCCAGGTTATCGTCAGCGGCGGCAAGATGCACGTGCAAGTGATCAACAACTGCACGATCAACTGCATGCGCTGGGTCGCGACCGTTCAAACCGCTGAGGTGTCTTACCCATGAGCCGAAGCCTGCGCGGAGGGAAAACATCATGAACACCCGGAACACGGCAACGGGCGTGGTGAGACCACTCCGGAACTTCAGCTTCGTGCAGCGGCCCAGGAAGCGGCCGGCAATCGTTCACTGGAGATTGCTGTTGGCCGCCGGGCCGCGGTTCGCGCGGGCGCCGCGTACGCTGTTGGGAGGCTGGGGTTTTATTCCTACCGCCACCGTCAACGCAATGACACGGACCCGATCCTGCCGGGGCGGTGTGGCCCTCCACGTTACGCTCCTCGCTCTCACACTCTACGCTCCCACGTGCCTCTTCGCCTCCAGCGTCGTCACCACCAGCACCGTCGACGGCGGCGGACTGCACACGACCAGCGCCAATTACGCCGCTGACAACAGCATCGGCGGCATCGGCGGCATCTCGAGCGCTGCGCCGGACACGGCGAAGTACGGGTACATCGGCCAACTCTACGACGTGGTCAGCCTCGCCGTGACTAGCATGCCAGATTCGGTCAACGAGGGAAACACCAGCCAGCTCAGCGGCGTGGCTACATTGGATGACTCCAGCGTATCAGGGCTCAGCGGCAGCGATATCACGTGGGGCTTCTTCACGTATCCGATTCAATCGATCAGCGGCAGCGGTTTGCTGACGGCCGTGGCCAACGTGTATTCCGCCCCGCCCGCCACGTTCAGCGGCGCCTATCTCGGCGCTTCCAGCACGAACAGCGTGACCGTGCTCGGACCCTACGCCAACAGCGGCATCCCTGACTCGTGGCTGGTCCAGTATTTCGGAACGCCCCCGAATCCCAATGCCGCGCCGACCGCCGATGTCGATGGCACCGGCCAGAACAACCTGTTCAAGTACGTCGCCGGCCTCGACCCGACCAATCCGGCCTCGGTCTTCGTCCTGAAAATCGCCAGCGTCGCCGGCCAACCGACACAGAAGAACCTGATCTTCAATCCGGAAGTCAGCGGTCGCACCTACATACCCCAATTCCGCACGAACATGGTGACCGACGCCTGGGCAACACTCACCGGCTTCAGTGGCCCGACGACCAATATCAACCAGGTCACCGTCACCGACCTGAGCGCCACCCAAACGCAGAAATTCTATCGCGTCAGCATCTCGCTGCCATGACGTGAACGGAGCCGCCGCGCGACCAACCCGCTCAGGCCCGCGCCACCGGAGCCTTGTTCTCGCAGCACTTGACGGGTAAGCCCCTCTCCATTGTCGTTGACAATTACCCTCAGATTGTGAAACGTTTCACGAGATCGAACACGGCGATGTTTGTCCTGTCTGCATCCGGTCTTGGGTCGCACGGAGACAATCGGTGAGGCGAAGCAGAGTCGGTGTCGTCGGCGGTTCGTGCCGGGTTCGCACGACGAGTCCACCACTATGTCCTCCGCTGACAGTTTCCGTTCCTCTGAGATTCTCCGACGTGTCTGCTGCCGGCCGTTTCACGTTGTCAACCCGTCGGATTCTACAACCGCAACGTAAGGGGATAGCGCCATGAATGAAACCCACCAGCTCATTAGGTCGTGCCGAATCAGCCGACTCACTGCGGTCGCTTATTTTTATCTCGTGGGTGGCTACAGCCCAATCGCGCCTGCCCAAGGGCTGCTGACCACCCTGTGGCAGTTTGACGGAACCAACGGCATGTACCCCGAAGCCGCTCTGGTGCAGGGCAGCGACGGCAGTTTCTACGGCACGACCGCCAACGGCGGGACAAGCACGAATTGCTATTCGGGTTGCGGCACGGTCTTCAAGATCACCCCCCAAGGCACGCTGACCACGCTGTACCAATTTGGCGACCTTTCCACCGACGGCGCAGACCCCGAGGCCGGTCTGGTGCAGGGCAACGACGGCAATTTCTACGGCACGACCGCCGCAGGCGGGACGAACGACAACGGCACGGTGTTCAGAATCACCTCCCAGGGGACGCTGACCACCCTGTGGCGATTCAATGGCGACAACGGCGAATGGCCCTACGCCGGTCTGCTGCAGGGTAGCGACGGCGATTTCTACGGCACGACCGAGCAAGGCGGGACGAATGTCTACGGCACGGTGTTCAAGATCACTCCCCAAGGCACGTTGACCACCCTGTGGCAATTCGGTGCCAATCCCACCAACGGCCTAAACCCTTATGCCGGTCTGGCGCAAGGCAGCGACGGCAATTTCTACGGCACGACCGCGGGAGGCGGGATGGGCACAAATTGCTCCAATGGCTGCGGCACGGTCTTCAAAATCACTCCCCAAGGGACGTTGACCACGCTGTACCAATTTGGCGACCTTCCCACCGACGGCGTAGGCCCCGAGGCAGTTCTGGTCCAGGGCAGCGACGGCAATTTCTACGGCACGACCATCGGGGGCGGGACAAGCACGAATTGCTTTTCGGGTTGCGGCACGGTATTCAGGATCACCCCCCAAGGCACGCTGACCACCCTCTGGCAATTCAACGGCAGCGACGGCCGGTACCCCCAAGCTGGTCTGGTGCAGGGCAGCAATAGCAATTTCTACGGCACGACCGCCGGTGGCGGGACGAACAGCGACGGCACGGCGTTCCAGATCACTCCCCAGGGGACACTGACCACGCTGTGGCAATTCAACAGCACCAACGGAGCAAACCCCTATGCCGCTCTGGTGCAGGGCAGCGACGGCGATTTCTATGGCACCACACATTCCGGCGGAACGAATTTCACTGTGGTCCCGGCCCCACCGCACCCCGGGGGAAGCACCCTGAGCACGAACTTCCTTGGCACGGTGTTTCGCCTGGCCCTTTCTGGCCCGTTGACCGTGAAGAAGCTCCAAGCCAGGGTGAACTTGAATCCCACCAAGATCGACATGGACACCTGTAGCCTGACCGCCTCGCCTGCACTGGAACCGGGCTTCAGCGTAACCAACCGGCTGGTCACGGTCGACATCGGCGGGGCGCAGGAATCCTTCACCCTCAATGCCAAGGGCAGCAGCAAAAGTCCGACCAACTCCTGCATACTCTCCTATGCGAAAAATACCAAAGTCTGGACGCTGACCGCTTCGATGAAGTACGGCTCGTGGGCGACCCAGTGGGAGACATACGGAGTCACCAATGCCACCACTTCCAAGATCGGAGTGACGGTGACGCTGCCAGTCACGGTGGTCATCAGCAATCAGACGTTCGCCACGGAGACGACTCTGAACTACAAGGCCGCGTTCGACAAGTCCGGCACCCTGAGGTGAGGAGTCGAGCGCGCTGAAATGGGCCGATACGAGGAACGGATGCCGCTCCAGTCCGCTTGGGACGGCCGGACCGACTTGCCTCGACTCACCGCGCCGCTCACCTTCTCACACCCGTGCCGCTTCGCCCACCGTCAATGTCAGGTTCTTCACCGCTTCCCGTAGCGTCGTCAGCGTGATCGGTTTGCTCAACACCACGTCCACGTGCGGCGGTTTCTCGCCCGTCGCCGCCATCAGATCGCCAAACCCCGTCAGCATGATCACCGGCGTGCTCGGCGACATCCCTTTGATCGCCGCCGCCACCTGGTCCCCGCTCATCCCCGGCATCGCCCGGTCCGTCACCACCACGTCGAACGGCTCCGTGCGAAACCGCTCCAGCCCTTCCTGACCCGATCCCGCCTGCACCACCGTGTGGCCAACCCCTTCCAGGCCCCGCGCCTCCACCTTCGACACCATCGGCTCGTCGTCGACGATCAACACCCGCTTGTGACCCGTCTGCAATGCCTTCGCCGCGGGACCGTCCTTCGCTTCCGCCTCCTTGGCGGCGACAGGCAGCCGGATCACAAACGTCGTGCCCCGCCCCAATTCGCTCTGGACATCAATCGTCCCGTCGTGCCGCCGAACGATCCCAAACACCATCGACAATCCCAGACCCGTCCCCCGATCGCCCTTGGTCGTGAAGAACGGCTCCAGACACCGCCGCCGCACTTCCTCCGTCATGCCGGTCCCGGTGTCGCGCACCCGGAGCACGACGTGCCCCCCTTCCTCGCGGCCCGTGATGCGGATCGTCCCGCCCTCGGGCATTGCGTCCACCGCGTTGAAGATCAGGTTGGTCAACATCTCGCGCAAGTCCCCTTCGTTCCCCAACACCGGCGAAACATCGCCCATGTCCGCTTCCACCTGGATTTGCACCCCGCGCGCCGCCGCCTGGTCCTTCCAGCGCGGCTGCGTCAGCGAAAACGCCTGCCGGACAAGTTCCCGAAGGTCGATCCGCTTCATCAATTCCTTCTCGTCCCGTGTCCGGTAAAACTCGCGCAGCCGGCCCACCGTGTTGGCCGCGTCCCGCGAGGCCGTGTGCACGATCTGCAGGTATTCTTCCAGCTTGTTACGGTCGTTCCGCAACTGCGGTTGCTCCAGCAGCATCTCCGAGAAACCCTGGATCGGTGCCAGCGCGTTGTTGAAGTCGTGCGCAATCCCGCTCGCCATCTCGCCCAATGCCCGCAGCCGCTCCTGCTGCACGACGTGGAGTTGCGCCGATTTCAGTTCCTCGAGCACGTTCTCCAATCGCGACTTCGCGTCCTGCAGTTCCTGTTCGGCCTTCTTGCGCTCGGCAATCTCCTTTTCCAGCGCCGCGGTGCGCTCGTGCACGTGCTGCTGCAGGTTCCGCTGGTAATCCAGCACCTCCGCTTGCGACCGTTGCAACGACCACGCCATCTCGTTGAATGCCTGCGCCACGTCTCCCAGCTCGTCGGCGCTCGTCACCGGCACCCGCACGCTCAGATCGCCGCCCGCCAGCGCCCCCGTGCCGTCCACCAGTCGGCGCAGCGGCCGCACCAGCCGTCTCACGGCCAAAATGCACAACGTCGATACCACCACCGCCAGCAGCGACGCGATCAACAGCGCCATCTCCCGCGCCTGCTGCAGCGCCCGATTCATCGATGACATGTCGACCGTCAACTCCACCAGCCCCAGTCGCCGTCCCACCTCCCGCGCCTTGTCCGACGGAGAATCGTCAATCCCCATGCCGTCGGAGGCCGACGCCGGCTGAAGATAAACCGGCAAATAATACACCTCGCTGATGTCGGGAGCACCTTTGTGAAGCTCCGTCACCGCGGTCCCCTTGTACTTCGCCACCAGGCCGGGCCCCTCCTTGCTCTTGGCAATCCCGTCCACGTGGCCCGCCGCTGCCATGACCTTGCCCTTGTCGTCGAATACGACTGCCGAAGCCACGTCGGATTGCCCCAGCACCTTCACCACGGCCCGCTCCACCAGCGATTTGTTGCCAACGATCAGCGCATACTCGCATTCGCTCGCCAGCCCGGTAATGATCGCCCCCGCGCGCTTGTCCAGCTCGACGTCGGCCACCGTCGCCATCTGCTGGCTGTACGAGTACACCAGCACCGCCGCCGTCGACAGCACGGCCGCGATGGCCATGATGACCACCTTGAGCGGCAAACTCACCCGCTTCTGTCCCTCATTCTTCATTCTTCATTGCCGATCACGTCCGCCACTTGCATGACCGACGGCGAAATCGGGCCGCCCAACAGCCGCAGCACCCGCCCGTTCACCACCAGTCGAAACTCCCGCGGCCCCTGGATTCGTCCGCCGTCCGGTTCCCGATGATCCACGCTCGCCCGCAACAACGCCGCCGTCTGACGCCCGACCTCTTCGTAATCCACGCGCGGCCCCAACAGCGCCCCCGCCTTGACCATGTTCTCCGAGAAACCCATCACCGGCACCCGGCGCTCCAGCATCTGCATCAGCACGAATTGCGCGCTCCGGCTGTTGAACACCGTGCTGTCCACCGGCGACCACAGCAGGTCGATCCGCGATGCCACCCGCGCCGTCGCGTCCGGTAGCGCCGTCTCGCCCTCCACCTCCTGGCTGACCACCTCCAGCCCGAGTTGTCCGGCTGCCTTCCTCATCTCCGCCACGGTCGCCGCCGACTTCTTCGGATCGTAGATCACCCCGACGCGCTTCACCCGCGGCAGCACGGTCATCATCCGCCGCAGTTGCGTTTCCGCGGGAATATCCAGGGAAACCCCACTGACCCGCGATTCATCCGCCGCCGGGAGATTCGCCAGGATGCTCTGCTGCACGTTGGCCACCATGCAGAACACCACCGGCACCGTGCTGTTCGTCACCGCCCACCGCGTCGCCTCCGTTCCCACGGCCACGATGACGACCGGCTTCGCGTCCGGGCTGGAAATGCTCCCACCCCCATTGCCCAATGTCCGGACCACGATCGTCAACGCGTTCGTCCCCTGCTTCCATTCGTCCATCAAACCCGTCACTGCCTGGTTGTACGGCGCCACCTCGCGGCTCTTCACCACGAGAATCGCATCGGCGGCTTCCGCGCGCGCCCCGCCCCACCAAATGGCCGCGCTGCAGGCCGCTAGTGCGACACACTTGATTTGACGTGTGACGGTCCAGCACCAAGAAGAACTGTGATGCGAGAAGGAATATCCCCTCTCCCCTCCGGGGGAGAGGGTCAGGGTGAGGGGGCAATCATCAAATGACCCGCGTCGCGGCACCGCTGCCCGCAGGAGCCAGGACAAAATACTGTGTGCGCGCAATCTCATCGTCCTAGAACTTGTAGCTCGCCCGGAAATAAATCGTTCGTCCCCGCTCGGGAATGACGTTCAGCGTCGCGTCGGGTCCGCCCGGCGTTTCGTTGTGCTCGTTGAACAGGTTCTGGATGCTCAGCAGGAACGACCAGTGCGGCAGCGCGTCCTCCGAGCTCAGGGTCAGGTCGGTGCGCGGCGCGGCGCGGGTTTCCACCCCCGGCTCCAGCGTGCCCCGCCGGCTGACGTAATTCTCCCGCACCCCGAGGCTCAGCTTGTCGCCCACCAGGGGCGCGACCGCGCCGAAATTACCAATCCACTCCGGGCTGTTGATCAGCGCGCCGGATTCCTCGTGAGATTGCTGCCACGTGCCGTTGACAAACCCGCGCATCCCGTTGGCCAGTTTCTCCGTGACCTCGGCTTCGACACCCCACGTCCGCACGTCCGCGAGATTCCGGAACACGGTGTCGTTCTCGTTGTCGATGGTCGGAATAATCAGATGGGCGCTGTCATTGCGAAATCCGGAAACCCGCGCCTTGAGCCCGTGATGAAAATCCTGTTCCAGGACGACTTCGTAGGTGGTGATCGTCTCCGGGGCCAGCTCCGGATTCGTGATGCCCGAACCCGAGCCCGCCGCGTACGTCTGCTCGTACACGCTCGGCGCGCGAAACGCCCGCCCATACAACAGTTTGACCAGCGTGTCCTCCGTGGCGCTCCACACCAGCGACACTTGCGGCGTCGCCCGTTGCATGTGATAGTCCGAATACGCGTCGAAACGCCCGCCCACCGTCAGCTTGAGCCGTGGGACGAGTTGGATCTCATCCTGCGCGTACGCCGCCCAGTACGAAAAATCCAGGTCGGTGCCGGGGTACCTGAACGTGACGTTCCCCGCGCTGTCCGTGTAGTCACCGTTCAGATGCGTCCAGTGGTGCTCGTACAGCGCGCCCAGGGTCAGTTCGTGATGTTCGAGAAACCGCCAGTTGAACTGGGCTTCGTTGCCAACCCAGCGATCGTCGGACGTCTCGGAATCCATCGCGGCCTGGGGATCGGCATACGCGTAGTTGCCGTGATACAGGTAATCGTCGCCATATACCCGCACCATCACCGTCTTGTCATCGCTGAGCGCGTGCTGCCACCGCAGCTCGCCCACGTACCACCGGTCCTCCGTCGTGGTGTCGTCGTCCCCGATAATCGTGCCGAACTGGCCCGTGGGAATCTCCTTCACGCGGTCGGCGTACCAGACTTGCGCAAAGAAATCCTGATACTGCGCGCTGAGAAATCCGTCCGCCAACCACTGCCCGTCGGCGTTGTGCGCCGTGCCGAACTGCCCAAACGACAGCGACCGTTCGCCCCGGCCGTTTTCGTAATGCCCGCTCAGAAACACGTCCAGCCCGTTGGTCAGCGTTCCCCCGTACGTGAACACGCCGCGCCCGGAGGGATCGCTGCCCACTTCGCCCGTCACGATCGCGCCGTGCACGTCCGCGCCCTTGCGCGTGATGATGTTGACGGTCGCGAACAACGCATTGCTGCCGTACAACGCCGACGCCGGCCCCTTGACCACTTCGATCCGGTCGATCGCGTCCAGCATATCGGGCGTCAACTCCACCGACAGCCCGCCAAAGTACATGTCGTCGAGCGGCAGGCCGTTCAGCAGAAACAGAATCCGCGCGTTGTAGTCGGTGGGCAAACTGAGCCCGCGCACGCCGAGGTATTGGTACCCATGATCGTCGCTGAGAAAAAAGCCGGGAACGCTCTCCAAGGCCTGGGCCAGCGTCCGATAGCCGTACTTGCGAATGTCATCGCGCGTAATGATCGTCACCGCCGCGGGCACTTGGGAAACCGGCTCGGCATGACGTGTCGCCGCGTACACGGTCGGGATTTCGGCAAACAGCAGGTCCTCGTCCGCCGCCCGCGAACAGGCCGGTATCAGCGACGCTGCCGCACCGGTCAAAAGCAGGAGTGCGCGAGCTATCCTGCAGCAACTGTGGCGACCGTTCCGCTCCCGCCAACCCGTCCCGTTATCTTGTCCGTGGCCCATTCCAATCCCAGTTCCGTTCACCGGCTGGCGCAATGCCAGCCACAGTGGTTAACCTCCGGGGCCACCCGTGACTCCGTGACAGCTCCAAATCGCGCGACTTGACCACCCGTCACGTTCGTCGGTCACCACAAGCGCGATTCCACGACGCAATCCCCGTGCCGGTATGCGGATATCGAGCTTTCTTTGCCCACCGCCGCTTGAGGAATTGCTGTCAATGAAAACTGGCGTGTGGATTTCTCAGAAATTGCGCAGCCAGCACATTTTCGGGAGGACGGATGGTAGGGAAAACCCTACCCGCTTTCGCGCGCCCATCCCGAGACAAAACCGTGGCCCGCGTCACCCCCCGCCGCAGGATCCCCACGGCGACACTCGTTGATCGACCGCCCGCTACCGGTCAACCTGCCTCAGCCGTGTCAACGCCGCTTGCGCCGGCTCGAAATCCATCTGGATTCTCAGCGCCTGCTCGTATTGGGCGACCGCCTCGCCGGTCCGATCCAGCTTTTCCAGCGCCACTCCCAGACCGAAATACGCCCCCACGTAATTGGGTCGGAGACGGAGCGTTTCCATGAACTGCTCCGCCGCTTCCGGTGTCTTCCCCACCTCCAGCAGAATCATCCCCAGATCGTAATGCACCTCGGGAGAATCCGGACGCAACCGCCCCGCCTCCTCCAGGTGGACCAACGCCTGCTGATTGCTGCCGATCTCCGATAACGCGAACCCCAAGTAAACATGCGCCTCAAAGAAACCCGGATTGATCCGCACCGCCTCCTCGTACTGGGCCGCGGCCTCCTCCAGGTGACCCGTCATGTGCAACGCCAGTCCCAGCTCATAACGCGTTCGCGCCGAATCGGGCCGAGCCCGGACCGCCTTCTCCAGCTCCCGGGCGGCGTCGTCTGTCCGGTCCATCTGCAACAGGGCGTGCCCCAGGTCAGCCCGCGCTTCCGCATAACCGGGTCTCAAATGCAGAGCCCGCTCGAGCGGCCCGACGGCCTCGGCGGGCCGGCCCGCCATAAGCAACGCATGCCCCAGGTACGCCTGCCCCTCCACGTAATCGGGCTTCATGCGGACCGCTCTCTGCATCACACGAACCCCATCCGAATACTGTCGCCGAACGGCCAGCACTTCGCCCATACCACACCCCGCATACGCCCACTTCTCGACCGTTACCAACAGGTTGAACACCACCGAGAACGCCAGCAGCAACCCCCAGCCGCCACGCGCCAGCCACCGCCGCATCGAGCGGCTGGCCTGCCCCGGGTCCGCGTTCGGCGCCAGCGCGCGCTCCAACCCCAGGACTCCCATCACCGCCAGCAACATCAGCGCCGGCAGAAAATCCACTTCGTAGCGAATGGCCGATGCACAGAAAAACTCCAGAGCCAACGCGCACATCCCCGCCTCCAGGACTGCCGCCAGGGCAAACCACCGCAAGGTCGACCCCGCCGGCTCCGCCCGACCGCGCCACGCCAACGGCGCCGCCAGCGCCAGCCACACCAGCGGAATGTTCGCCAAAATACCGAACGGATCCGGCGCATCGATGTAATCCGCCGGCAACGGTCGCCCGCGGATCTCATCCACGAATGGAAACACGGCCTTCCAATGCGCCGGCTCCAGAAAATAGGCCCGAAAATTGAACCAGAAATACCGCGCGCTGAACGACTGCCGCATCACCTGCCGCTCTCCCGCCAGCGCGTAGCGCCATCCGAACTCCAGCGGGTTGTCGAACCGCAGATAGTTGTACACCATGAGCCCAACCCCGATGATCGCCATCGGCCCCACCGCCGCCGTCAGCGTCCCGATCACGCCGCGCCGGTTTCGCCACGCTTGCGCCACCGGCACCAGCACGATCACCGCCCCGAACACCAACACCGGCCGCGCTCCCACCGCCAGCCCGTACGCTGCGCTGGCCGCCGCCAGCCAGCCCCAACGCTTTCGTGACTCCGACTCCTGCAGTGCGCACCAGATCGCCCCCAGCGCCAGCATCACCAGCATGAATCCGCAACTGATCGCCACTTCGTAAACCGCGGATCGCGGCAACAACACCGGCACCGCCGTTGCCAACCCCAGCGCCACCGCGCACACTCCTGCCACCATCCCGTTCACTTCGGCAAAGTACCGCCGCCGCATCGACGACAACACCGCCACGCTCGCCAGAAATCCCAGGCTGCAAAAGATCGTCGTCGCCTGCCGGTCAAACAGCCATCGCCCCGTCATCGCCACGAACGGCCAGTACAGCACCAACGCCGGTGTTACGCCGAAGTACGCATACATCCGCCCCTTGTAGTAGCTCAGGTCCAGCAGCCCATCCGGGAAATCTCGATACGCCCGATTGGCCACGGGATCGTACGGATCCGGCAACCGCGCCAATCCGGCTGGCACCTCTTTCTTCAGGCTCAACTGGCCCGCGCGAAAACCGTCCACCAACAAACTGTAGTATGAGCCCCCCGCGTCCAGCTTCGACCATTCCGCCCCGCCCAACCGTGCCACGTATGCATACGTCCCGACCACCACCATGCATGCGACCGCCAATGCTCTCCATCGGCTCTTCATGGCACCAGTTGTCCGCTCGCGTTCATTCGCGAAAGTGACTTCCTGTGCTTCCCGGTCCGCTTGGTGGGGATATCCCGGTCTTACTCCTCCGCCAAATCCTTCAGCGCATTCTCCAACTCCCTCCGCTACCCCTCAAACTTCCCATCGCTCGATCCGGCCGACTGCCGCTCTCTGAGATCTCGCGGATACAGATTGTTGTGATTGCTGGCAGGTGGGATTCGATGGGTGGGCTCGCTGGATACCGCCACGGGCTCGCGCTCGTCGATGACCGCGTGTTTCATCCGTCTCACAACCTCACGTCATGGCCATGCGGTTGCTCCGGCTTGTTTCATTGCCCGGGTTGGGGCAACCCTCGCATCCATCGCGCCTCGGATGGATATGCGCAAGAAACAGCTCCCGGAAACCACCCAATGGCCGAGACCTCCGGCCTCTTGGTTCGTTTGGTATAGCTTCTCCTGCTTCGCCGTCGTGGGTGAGCGATGGACCTTATATCAAAAACTTCCGCTCCTGTCCACAACAAACCGCCCCAAAACCGCCTCAATCAACCCCTGCTACGGTGCCATTTCGACTCGATATAACCAGCCCAACCGCAACCCAACCCCCGGGGCACCCCGCGTTTCGCCACTCCGCCCGCGCGCCCCCGCCGTTCAATTGCCGCCCATCGCGCGCAACGCCTTCTCCAGCTCCAACCGCTTCGCCTCAAACTCCTCATCGCTCAACCCCGCCGCCACCGTCATCGGCGCCCCGATCCGCAGCGTCGCCCGCCCGAACGGCAGCGGCACCATGAACCCGTCCCAACTCTTCACTGTCCACTTCCAGTTCACGTCCCACGACACCGGAATAATCGGCGCCTGCGTCAGTTGGGCGAGGCTGATCACGCCGCTCTGGCATACGTACTTCGGCCCGCGCGGTCCATCGGGCGTGATCCCCGCGTCATACCCGAGATTCACCAGCTCCGTCATCTCCCGCAATGCCTGTTTGCCACGCCGACTGCTCGACCCGCGCACACAGATCAAATTGAACTTGTCCAGCACTCCCGTCAGAAATTCCCCGTCCTTGCTCGCGCTCACCAACACCGCCACCCGGTCCCGCTGGCGCGAATGCCAGTGCTTGCGAAACAAATACGGCAACAGAAATATCCGGTTGTGCCAGAAGGCAAAAATGCACGACCGCTGCGGTGTGTCCCGCAACAGCCCCGCCGGGTCCTCCACCCGCCAGCGCAATGTCCCCCCAATCAACGACACCATCACCCGTAAAAACCACCCAATCATGCCCCGCAGTATGTCGCCCCCCAATTCCCCCCGTCAAGGCCGCGCTGCCATCACGCGATCAAAAACCTCTCGATGATTGCAGGGCAACCGGCCCGGTTGTCGCCGTTGATAGTGCCGGGCCGCCTTTGTAGCCGCGAAACTCTTTCGCGGTCACCTCCTCACAATCCACTCTTCTTCTTCTTCGCGCCTCCGGGCGAATCCTTCAGATCCAAAAATGTCCCTTCCTGCAATTCCTCGTAAGCCCGACGCAACTGCTCCTGCGTGTTCATCACGATCGGCCCGTACCATGCCACCGGCTCCTTCAACGGTTTGCCCGACACCAGCAGAAACCGGATCCCCTCGTCCCCCGCCTGCACTTCCACCTCGTCCCCGCTGTCGAACAGGATCAGCGACCGGTTCTCCGCGTCCGTCGGCGGCGTCGCGTCCGCCCAGCCCACCCCTTCCGTCGGCACCGCCAGCGGCCCCGACGCGTTGCAGAATTTTCCGTTCCCCGCGAACACATACGCAAACGCGTGCCGCGACGTGTCCACGGGTAAAACCTTCCGCCGACCCGGCGGCACCGACACATCCAGGTAAATCGGGTCCGCCGCAATCCCATCCACTGGCCCCTTCTTCCCCCAGAAACTCCCGCACACCAGCCGCACGTGCGTGCCGTCGTCATCGGTGATCTGCGGGATCTCCGCCGATTTCACCTCCTGGTAATGCGGTGCCGTCATCTTCAACGACGACGGCAGGTTCGCCCACAACTGAAACCCGTGCATCCGCCCTTCCCCGTCGCCCTTTGGCATCTCCTGGTGAATGATCCCGCGCCCCGCCGTCATCCATTGTACGTCCCCCGAGGAAATCACGCCGCGATTGCCGATGCTGTCCCCGTGCTCCACGTTTCCCGCCAGCACGTACGTGATCGTCTCGATCCCCCGATGCGGATGCCACGGAAATCCTGCCAGGTAATCCTCGGGAATATCGTTGCGAAAATCGTCCAACAACAAAAATGGGTCCGTCTCGGTCGTGTTGCCGAATCCGAATGCCCGCCGCAAATGCACGCCCGCGCCTTCCAGCGTCGGCTTGGCTTTGATCAGTCGCTTGATCGGTCGAAGAGACATGCTCGCCTCCAGGTCTGAATTCTGTGTTCTGCGATCCGCCGCGACCACTATACACCGATTCCGCCAATCCGCCACCGCTCCGCAGGTCCATACGAAGAGCTGCACCGGGCCCACCCCTCTCCCTTGTCCTGTAAAGGGAGAGGGACCGGGTGAGGGTTCCACTGCCGTCCCGCTCCTTCCACTGCCGCGGCCATAATTTTCCCTTGCCGCTTCCATGACCTCCCGCTATCGTGCCGTTGGGAGAGGCCACCATTGTGAACCAGCGAACCACTCGCTCGAGTCCGCCGCCTGTCGCAAGCTCACTCCCTCATTGACGCCATGAACCCGCCGCCCATCCCAAACCCCGTTATCTCCTCGGTCAAATACACACTCACTCGTTGGGATCTCCTTCAGTTCCGCATGTGGTACATCACCCATAACCGGCCCCTCGTCATTCTCATGCTCATGGCCAGTGCCATTCCTCCGCTGATCGCCTTGGGTCCCCTGAATGTCGTCCAGCATTCGTCACTGGTCACCACCGTCGCACTGTTGATCATGACGGGCATCATGCTCGGCATCATGATTGTGATTCAGCTCGCCTTTCACTGGCTGTTGCTGCTTCTGAACAAGAACCGCGGGGTACTGGGCAACCATGAGGTCGAGCTTCGCGAAGACGGCTTGCTCGGGAAAAGCCCCACCTCCGAGTCTTTTTATCGCTGGTCCGGATTCCGCAAAGTCCAGGCCTCCAGTCGGTATCTCATTATCTTCGTGACCGACGGCATCGTTTACTGCATCCCGTTGCGCTACTTTCCATCGCCCGAGGAAGCCCGCCGCTTCCAGGAGGAAATCCGGCGGCGCATGGGCCGTGCGTAACGCCGCGCACTCTGCGCCTTCACCGCTGGGAAACCGAATCGCTTTTTTAGAAAAACATGCGGGGGCGGCGTTGCCGCCGCCCCCCACAATCGCCAATGCCAATTCCGACTACGGCGTGATCGCTTTGATGCGAATCTCTTTCGTGCCAATCGATAGATTCGTCGTGGCGCTGCCCGCGCCAATGTCCAGGATCGTGTCGGCAGGATCGGCTCCGGGGCCGGTCGGCGCCCCGTAGTAATTGCCCGAAACCGTCAGCTTCCCGAAGCTGTCGTTCACGAGCCCGACATTGACCAGGCCGTTCGTTCCAAACGAATTCACCGGGCTCTCATTGTTGCCAAAGATGTCGTTGAACTCGATCGTGCCCGTCGCATTCGAGCTGATCACAATGCCGAACCGCAGGTTGGCAATCGCCGCATTCTTCACCAGGCTCACCGTGCTGTTCGTCAGTACGTCGAACCCGATCCGGCCATTGTCGCTGGCCAGGTTGCCGCTCAGCGTGTGCCCCGTGCCGAGCAGGTGGAACCCGTCCCGCGAATTCGCCGTCGCCGCGTTGCCCGCGATCACGTTGCTCGTCCCGCGGATTTCAAACCCGTTGTTCCCGTTGTTGATCGCGATGTTGCCGCGCATTTGATTGGAGTTCGCACTGTCCGAAACCAGAAAACCATCGCCGCCGTTCCCGTCGGACCGGTTCCCGATCACCACCGCCCCGCTCAGCCCGTTGCTGATGGTCACACCGTTGCCGCCCGCGCCGATGACGGTGAATCCCTTCTTCAATCCGCCCAACGTCGCCCCGCTCGCCGAAATCGCCACGCCATCGATCCCGTTCCCAGCCGCGTCCAAGATCGTCGCGCTGGCGCCGTCGCGGGACACAATCGTCACGTCCTTGTCGATATTGATCATGCAATTGCAGCTCGTGTTCGGCCCGGCTTCGTCGCCAAGACCGCTGAAACCACTTTGGTCAACGTCGCCGTACACCCCGGAACCCACGATAATGATGTCGCCGTTGCCCGCGTTGTGGATCGCCTGGCTGACGGAACGGCAGGGACTGGTGGCGGAACCGCACGTCGTGCTGTCGGAGCCGTTGTTGGCCACAAACAGGGTGGTGCCCGCTCGGACACTGCTCGCGGCCAGCCCGCAGGCCACGAGTGCGCTGATCCCCAACAAATTGACACAACTCCGGCGCGTGGAAACAAATCGAGCTTTCATCAAATACCCTCCTTTAGGTGCCGGCACCTATAGCGCACACGAAATCCGCCCGCAAGCAGATTCGCGGCGCCACGCGGAACGGCCCCCAAATCCCGAAACGGATTACGCCACCCTACGCCGTAATCGCCAACCGCCCAGCACCATGCCGCACCCGAACACCACCAGCACCCAGCTCCCCGGCTCGGGAACCTGAGTCGCGAGGAACGTCGGATCGCTCAAGCCGCTCGCAAAGACCGTGCCGACTCCGTTCGTTCCAAATTCCTCAATGGTACCGTCGCCGCTGTTAGCCACATAAAGATTGCCCGCGCTGTCAAAGGCCAGCCCCTCCGGCTCGTTCAACCCCGTGTTCGCAAATACCGTCATGACACCGTTCGTATCGACTTCATAGATCGCGTTCAGCGCAAAATTCGCCACGAAAAAATCTCCGCTGCTATCGAAAGCAATGCCGCCAGACGCCCCCCAGTATGAAAGCGGATACGTCACATACGTCGCCTGCACTTTGTTCGTCCCGCACTTCGCGATGGTTGTGCCTGTCGGTACGTAAAGATTGTCGTTCGCATCAACCGCCATTCCCTCACGCCCCGATGCCTCAAACTGTGCACCCCACTGCAACACGCCGTTCTTGTCGAACTCCTCGGTCCCGGTGGGGCTACTCTCGAACACATTGCCATTGTTGTCGATGGCCAGCGCCGTAGACCATTGATAGGTGCTGCCGACGAACTTCGACTCGGTTCCGTTCGGGCTGAATTTGTCGATCTGTCCAGAAACGTTGTTGACCACATACAGGTTGCCGCTGCCGTCAAACCCAAGCCCTTCCGGCACAAACAAACCCGAGGCAGAGTAACTCGATATCTGCTGACCGCTCGAATTGTAGCCCACCACCGTGGCGTTGCCGGTGTTCGACACGTAAATATTGTCCGCCTGCGAGGGGACACAGTTGATAAGTGAACTCCCCAGCAGGATGATCCCGAACCCTAGCCTCGTGACTCCCTGACTCAACCAGGCACCTTGCCGTGCATTCATTCCCAGCCTCTTCTACGGGTTGGACAAACGGGGTACGACTTCGTCATATTCTGCCATCCCCCATTACCGCAGTCAAGACACCAAAGCCGCTCGCGGGCAAAGACGGCAGGCAGACTCTCCCGTCAGCGTCCTACGGCCGGCCTTCCAGCCGCGCGACGGCGTTGCTCGCCGCGGTCAAATCCGGTTGAAACTTCAGCGCCGTCCGATAGTGCCCGAGCGCTTCCGTTGTCCGTCCCATTTTCTCCAATACCAGCCCCAAATTGAAGCGCGCCCCTCCGTCATCCGGCTTGAGCCGCACCGCCTCCTCGCCGTGGCTGACCGCCTCCTGAAACCGGCCCAGGCCCATCAGGGCAACGGCGAGATTGTTATGCGCGTCCGCATAATCCGGCTTGAGCTGGATCGCTCGTTCATAGTGGTCGACCGCATCCCGCAAATCACCCAGTTGCGCCAGCACGTTCCCGAGGTTGTTCTGCGCCTCGGCCAACTCGGGCATCAGCCGCAGCGCCCGCTCGTATTGCCCGATGGCGTCGTCCATCCGGCCCAGTTGAACCAGGCCGATCCCGAAACTGTTGTGCGCCACCGCGCATTGCTCGATGCTCGCCAGCAAATTGAACGCCACCGAAAACGACAGCAACGTGCCCCAGCCCCACCGCACCGCCCTCCGACACCGCGGCCGATTCGCCAGTACACCCTCCAGCCCGAGCACGCCCACCACCGCTACCAGCATCAGTTGCGGCAGAAACTCCACCTCGTAGCGCAGATAGGCGTCCGGCAACAGCGACACGCTCAACACGCCACTGATACACACCACAACCGCCGACACCACGAACCAGCGCAAAACCGACGCCTCCTGCGCCGGCCGGCCACGCCACGCCAGCGGCGCCGCCAGCGCCAGCCACGCCAATGGCGTATTGACCAGCACGCCGAAGGTTCGCTCCACCCACCGGTGTCCCCCCTCCACGGGCGGCAACGTCATGAGATCGTGCACGAATGGAAACCGGCCGCTCCAATGCACCGGCGCGAGAAGATAGGTCCACAGGTTGAACAACAGATACCGCACATGAAAGTATTCGCCGGCAATCTGCCGCCGGATCGCCAACTGGTAGTGCCAGCCGAACTCGAACGGACTATCGAATCGCCGCGCGTTGTACATCATCAGCCCGACCCCGATCAGCGTGATCGGTCCGGCCGCCGCCGGCACACACGCCCACACGTTCCCCCGCTCCCACCACCCTGCTATTGGGACGGACTTCATTCGACGGCTGACAGCTTGGCACCGGGGAGAATCACGGCGCGAGAGAGCAGATTCCCTCTCCCCTCCGGGGGAGAGGGTCAGGGTGAGGGGGCGGTCGTCAGATGACTCCTCCCGCCACGCCTGCGCCACCGGCACGAGCAGCACCACCGCTCCAAACACCAACGAAGGCCGCGCCCCCACCGCCAATCCATACGCCAGGCTCGCCGCGGCCAGCCACGCCGCGCGCTTCCGCGGGTCATGCAGCGCGCACCAAACCGCCACCAGGGCCAGCATCGTCAACATCGACCCGCAACTCACGGCCACTTCGTAAACCTCGCACCGTGTCAGCATCACCGGCACGCCCGTTGCCAGGCCCAGCGCCAGCGCGCACGCCGCCACCACGCTCGTGCCCACCCCGGCGAAATACCGCCGCCGCATCGCGCAGAGCAAACCCACCGCCGCCAGAAAACCGATGCCATTGAAGATCACCACCGCCTGTTGTTCACACAGGTACCGTCCCGTCGTGCCGACAAACGGCCAGAACAACATCACCGCCGGCGTGACCCCGAAGTACAGGTACAACCGACCCTTGTAGTAGCTCAGATCGTGCAGCCGGTAGGGATAGGCGCGATAGCGCGCGTTGGCGGTCCGATCATACGGGTCGGCGAGCCGTGCAAACCCGGCTGGCACTTCCTTCTTCAAACTGAGCTGGCCCGCGCGGAAACCTCGCACCAACAAGTTATAGTAACTCTCGCTCGCATCCGGACTCAGTGTCTCCCACACGCCCGACTGCGCCGCGCCCGCGTAAATCCCAATCACCACCGCGCACACCAGCCCGAGAATCCCGCACCGCATCCACACGGATTTTCCTCCGCGCGCCGCCACCCCACCGCCATCTGATTTGCCGTCGATCATCTTCGGGCCAAATGCCCACACCCCCGCAGTTCTGGATTGATCCCCGAGATACGCGCCTCGACCACGCAAGCCGGCGTTGCTTCTCGGGTCATTTGGATGGATGCGGATAATAGCCCGGCCGTGTTGTCTCTGCAAATCCTCTCCGCTGTAGACGCGTTGCGAACCCAGAGATTCCCGGTCGCTGGAAAGCGGAACACCTAACCGATATCCGCGGCCTCGGCAGGTGCCGCACCCCCGCAATTCCCCCCCCAGGATTGTCTGATTGAGGCGGCTGAGATCGTTTATGAGGGAAACCCCTGATTTGTCTGACAGGAAACGCCCTCACACGCAGCAGGATGCCAACCAGCAGAAACAGAGAAGCCTCCCGGACGGTCACTTCCAATGACAAACCAGAACTACCAGAGCATCTCGGGGTCAACGATATGCAGATCACTCCCGATGTAGTCTAGGTGGCCTGCCAGCATTTCAACATTCACTGGCAGTTCCTTGGTGACCCGGCGCGGATCCGTGAAGGAGAAACGAGCGCCACGCTTGCCCCTTGCGTAACGCCGGGATTCTCTGAGCCCAAGCCTGACTCCCCGCCTTCGTCGCCCCGCGATCCGCGCGGCTCCAGGGACCGAGGCTGGTCACAGCAAGCGACGACGATGCTGTAGGCTGGCGAGCAGCGCGACTGCGCCCAAACCAGCCAGCGCGAGCGCCGACGGTTCAGGCACAGTGGCGAACAACATGGGGCCTAGTTCGAGCCCATCTGCTAAGTAAACATCATGGGTCACTTGTAAATGGGTTGTCGTGTCAGGCCCTCCCCATGCGCAAAAGAACGGTCCCTCACTCATTCCCGCAATACAGTAGGGTTGATAATAGTTGCCCATAAAGCGAATAGGGTCGGTAGCGCCGGCAGTATCTAATCCGCCGAGTTCGTAGTTTCCTGGCGCAAGTGTCAGGGGAGACGACAGATTGACTACCCGATATGCCCCGTTTAGAGAGGCACTTGTCCCACGGGGGATCGTCAGACCATTAACCGGGTCGCCGATTATCGAATTCGGATCCGTTCCCTGGAACCCATTGTCTGTATTGGTCCCGTTCAAATCCTGCCACAAACCAACCTGGAAGGCACGCGACAGCCCATCCTGCCCATCATCATACCATCCCACTTGGTCTATGGTTATCGTCCGCTGCAGATTGAATATCCAGCCAACCATCCCGTCGCCATGCTGCTCGTTAAAAGCGTATTGTGTGATCGGGTTCATGCTCACTATTGGCACGGTTTGTCCCGCCACTGTCTTCACGAAAACGGTGCCAAGAAAGAACGCGACCCCGAAGGAAGTCAAGCTAATGCTCAGTTTGGTCTTCATGCTTTGGATTCCTTTACTGTTGGGAGTTTGCCCTTCGGCCAGGCCTTGGAGCTGTAATCGACAAGCTGGACGAACCCAGAGAGCGCCGTGCGTTCGTTCATCCCCGCAATCCTATCCACCCGCACCATTTCCAAACCGCCTCGTAGCGCATTCAGCCCGCGACGGGGCAGACTGATCTTATCCCTGCGCAAGGGTAGAACGTCTACCGACAAAAACATTATACCTCGGCATCCACTTCGATTTCAAGTGAAAAATTTCACTAACTTTCATACGGGAGCCCCTCTTTGAACCGAGTAGCCTTCGCACAACACCCCCCCTCACGCCTGAAACTGCAAATCGTGCAGCCGCTTGTACACCCCGCCCCGCGCCAGGAGCTGCTCGTGTGTGCCCTCCTCCACCACGCGCCCTTTCTCCAAGACAATGATCCGGTCCGCGTGCTGCACCGTTGACAACCGATGCGCGATCACCAGCATCGTGTGCGATTTCCGCTTCTTGCCTTCCCCCCACATCAAATCATCCAGCGCCGCCTGCACCACCCGCTCGCTCTCCGTGTCCAGCGCGCTCGTCGCTTCGTCCAGCAGCAAAATCGGCGGGTCCTTCAACACCGCCCGCGCGATCGCCAGTCGCTGACGCTGCCCGCCCGACAACTTCATCCCCGCCTCGCCAATCACCGTGTCGTACTGCCGCGGCGTTTGCATGATGAACTCGTGCGCGTGCGCCCGCCGCGCCGCGCTGACGATCTGCTCCCGCGTCGCCCCCGGCTTCCCATACGCGACGTTGTTCGCCACCGTGTCGTTGAACAAAAACGTCTCCTGCGTCACCAACCCGATCTGGTCCCGCAACGATTTGAACGTTCCCTCGCGTATGTCCACCCCGTCGATCTTCACCACCCCGCTCGTCGGATCGTAAAATCGCGGCACCAGGTTGAACAACGTCGTCTTCCCCGCCCCGCTCGCGCCGACCACCGCCACCACCGATCCCGCCGGCACCTCGACGTTTACCGAGTCCAGCGCCGCGCCATCCACGTTGTAGCGGAACGTCACGTTCTCGAACCGGATCGATTCGCGCAGCGGCTTCAACTCGCAGGCGTTCGGGTATTCGACCACCGTCGGCTTCGTGTCCAGCACCTGGAACACCCGTTGCGCCGCGCTCACGCTCTCCTGCAACTGCATCCGCACCGCGCTGAGCTTCTTTACCGGCTCGTACATCAGCACCATCCCGCCCGCCATGCTCACCAGCGTGCTGGCCGGCATCCCCGTGCGATGCGCGTACAGAAAGATGAATGCCGCCGCCACGCCCGAGATAATCTCGATCATCGGCGTCGAAATCGCCCGCGCCCGCACGATCCGCATCCGCTGACTGAAAAATTTTCCGCACAGCCCGCGAAAGTCCGCTGCCTCGCGCGCTTCCATCCCGAATGCCTTTACCACCCGCATCCCCACCAGCGCCTCGTGCATCACCGACACCAGCGCCGCCTGGTGTTCCTGCATCGGTCGCGCCGCCCGCCGAATCCGTCTCCCGTACACCGTGACCGGCACGAGACACAGCGGGAACAGAATCAGCGTGAACAGGGTCAGCTTCCAGTCCAGCATCAGCATGCCCGTCAGCAGGCCGATCAGCGTGCACGGCTGCTTCACAACGTCGCCCACCACCACCGTGATCGAATTCTGCAGCGCGCCGATGTCGTTCGTCGCCCGCGAAATCAATTCGCCCGTCTGCGTCTCCGTGAAATAATCCAGCGACAACGTCTGCAGATGCTCGAAGAAGATTCCTCGCAGATCGTTCACCACTCGGCCGCCCACCCAGTTCATTAGATACGTCGTGCCGAAATCACACGCCCCGCGCACGATCATCACCGCCGGCAACAGACTCGCGTACACCAGCGCCATCCCCAACCCGAGGTTCTCACTCCCCTGCTCGAAGATCCCCGACCAGACTTTCTTCACCACGCCCAATGTCGCCGCGTTGGCCGCGCTGTATGCCACCGCCAGGCCAATGCCCACCGCAAGCCGTACCTGGTACGGCTTCACGTATCCCAGCAACCGCTGGTACGTCGGCCAGATTTCGAGTCGCTCCTTCATCCCCGGCCGCGACTATACCACCCGCTCCCTCACGGATGAAATGGGAATTCTTCTTGCCAGTGGCGCAAGCGTCCCTGCTTGCGGTTGTTGTTCTAGCGGCGCGTCTACGAAGCGCCGTGCCCGCCGCATAGCCGCTGCGCGCTCTTCTTGGCGGGAGAACTCTTTGCTTTCCGCCTCGCGTCACTCTTCGCAATCGCCAGACTCCGATCCCGCAGCTTCTCCAGCAACGCGATCTTCTCCGAAAACGGACGCGTCGCCAGATGCTGGCGCATCGCCCGTTTGCTCTCCAGAATCTGACGCATCCGGTCGGTCATTCGCTCCCTTTTAAGAACCTATCGCCGAATTGCTCCCACTTCGCAACCAGCCCGTGCCGTTTCAGGATCGCATCGAACTTGTCGACGTGAATGACCCCACCCTCGACAAACTGCAGAATCCGCGTGAAATCCTTCGCCCGCCCCGTGCGCAAGGCAATCGCGACAAGATGCTCGGCGGTCATGACCCATGTGCGGGCGCCTTCCATCTCGGTTTCGATGGCTTGGGCCAACGCCTCCTCGTCCAGACCATCGCTGATCGGGAGAAATTGCACGGGCCAGCCTTCGATGATGACATACTCCTTCTCGGCCTTGTAGCCGCGTGAACCGAGATAGTCATAAATGGGCGACAGCGTAACGAGTGAACTGCCCGACGGCTCGTTGAGCGAAACAAACACATCGATATCCAGAGTCGCTGCTGGCTCCAGATAAAATGTCGCCCCGACCGCGCCGCCAATCGCGTATTTCCCAATAACGCCGTCCGCCCGCATGCGATTGATGGCCTCCAGAGTCGCTCTCATGACGCGGCTCCAGTCTACCAAGCGCATCACCGCGCCGGCAAGCAGCCTGAACCCGCCCCCGAAATGGTGAACACCGAATCACAGGAAGGAAAATCACCCGTCCCAACCCAGGCTCCGCAAACTGAAGACGCGGAACGGGCCTGATACCCGTTCCGCGTCCAGAATCAATGCTGCCGGAATCTCGCGCTATGGCTTGGTACCCGCTTGCGTCACCGTGAACGCTTGCCCGCCCACTGTGATTGTCCCGGTCAACACATTCGTCGTCGCGTTCGCCGGCACCGTGTACGTCACCGTCCCCTTGCCTGTTCCACTCGATCCACTCGTGATCGTGATGAAACTGTTCGTCGTGCTGGCCGTCCAATCGCAATCGCTCAGATTCGGATTCACCGTGATCTTTCCGGTGCCGCCCGTCGACTTGATCTTCCCGGACTTGGGCCCCAATTTGAACGTGCATCCGCCCAGCGCTTGATTGACCGTCACCGTCTGACCGGCGACGGTGATCGTTCCGGATAACGCGGTCGTATTCGTGTTGCCGGGCACCATGAATTCCACCTTGCCGCTCTTCGTGCCGCTGGCGCCGGCGGTGATCGTTATGAATGAATCATTGCTGACCGCGGTCCAGTCGCAACTCGTGCCCTTGGTCTTCACGCTCACGCTCTTCTTTCCGCCCTTCTCCGTCATGGTGATTGTCGTCGGGCTTACCGTGAACGTACACGATCCCGTCGACGACCCGGCCCCATCCTCCGTCACAGTGAATGTCAGTCCCGCAATCGTCATCGAGCCGGACAGCGCGTTCGAGCTGGTATTGGCCGCGACCGTGTAATGCACCGTCCCGTTCCCGGTGCCGTTGGTCGACCCCGTAATGGTAATAAACCCATCATTGCTCATCGCCGACCATGCGCAACCATTGCTCGCGATGACGCCCACCGTGCTTGAACCGCCCGACGCCGAAAAGTTATCGTTGGTCGTGCTGAGCTGATACGTGCAACCACCGCCGCCACTGCTTCCACTCGCGGCCAGCTTGAATATCGTGCCCGCATTATTCGCGCCGCCACCCCCGGTTGTCCCGTAAAAGTCTCCGCCCACCAGAGTGTCCAGGCCGCTGGGCGAGCTGCCATCCAGACAGTTGGCGAGGCTGCAGAATTCGTACACGGGCGTCAGAATACCCGACGTGGTTAGCGTAAATGCGAGGCCCGAGCCGTTCGTTCCTCCGTCCTGCGTTAGGCCATAATACGCGCCCGAGTGATCTTGAATGGGGCTCAGTCCCGGAGATGAGCCGTCCATCACGTCATTGCTCCCGCTAAACTCGTAAAATGTGGTCACTGTCCCCGCCGAGGTCATTTCGAACGCCGTGCCAAACCCATTCGATCCACCGGCCGTGGTTGTACCAATGAAATTGTTGCCGTTCACCACCGTGACGATCGGGATTCCCCCTTCGGCGGGCGTAAACTGATGGATGGTGTTGAAGGCGCCCGCGGCGGTGATCTCGAACACCGTCCCCGTGTTGCCCGTTCCGCCCAAGAAGGTCGAACCGATAAACTCCGGGCCATTCTGGACGGTCAATTCGGGCTCCGCGCCATCAGCCACCCCATTGGTTCCGCTAAACTCATGCAGCGTCGTCAGAACGCCACCCGTGGTGATCTTGAAAACCGTTCCGTCGTTGTTCGTCCCACCCAGAATGGTCGAGCCGATCAGCGTGGTGCCGTTCACTTGCATTAGCCGAACCGGCCCGGTGCCATCGGCGATCCCGTTGGTGCCGCTGAATTGATATAACGTGGTGAGCGTGCCGGCCGTTGTCACCGTGAATATCGAACCCTGGTGGTTCGTTCCCCCCGTGAGACTCGTGCCGTAAAACAGCCCGCCCAGCTCCAGGGAGAGGTCCGAGCCTATGCCGCTCGTCGACGAAAACTGATAAATCGTCGTCAACGTGCCCTGCGACGTGATTTTGAAAATCGTGCCGTGGTCGTTGGTGCCGCCGGACGAGGTCGTGCCGTAGAAATTGCCGTCCGTGCCCTGGATGAGATGACCGGGAAAACTGCCGTCCGCGCAGAAAAAATTGTCGGTCGTGCCACAGAAACTGTACAGGGTCGTGAGCGTTTGCCCGTTGGTGCCAACCACGCCCGCGGTCAAAGCCAATATCATCATTCCGAAGAGTCTCACCACATTCTTCATGCGCCCGTCCTCCCGAGTCCCAGGTTGCTGCCTGGGGAACGTTGATTGATTGTTGCCATCGCCGACTGCCGGAACCGACTCGCCAAAGTCGATCAATGGAATAAGTCGCCTTCCTTCACCAGCACGTCGTGGGTGTCTCACGCCTTTAAGACACCGCGACCTAGCCGCCCTATTACTGCATCAATGCCGTCGTGTCAAGCACCAACCCCGCGCCCAGTATTTTCCTGACGCCGGACGCCACCACTTATGGCATCGCGCACCCCGCCGTCACTTCGCCTTGCCCGCCAGCGTCCGCACCGTCTCCACCAACTCCTCGTCCGCGGCAACGAACGCTCCAATCGCCCCATGCCCGTCCGTCTCGACGTTGTTCAGGGACCAATTATCATGCTCTCCCCCGTTATTGCTCACCGCCCAGATATATTCAGGCCCGATGACAAACCATCGGCCTCCGCCCAAGCCATCATCGCCCCGCCCCAACGCAATCACTTCGCCCTCCGGCTTGTTCTTGCCACGGGGTCGCTGACCTTCCGCAAAGATTCTGTCGAAAACCTTCCGCAGTTGCTCGTACATGAACCGGCGCTGCTGGTTCCGCTGTTCTTCGAGTGCCTCGGCCTCTGCCGTTCGTCGCTTGAGCATTGGCATCGCCAGCAACCCCGCCAGAATCAACAAACCCAGGCCGCCGATGACGACCCAATACCAATTCCGCGCCAGCCACGAGGGTTGTGGTGCCGGCGCCACCGGTGCAGCCGCCTGGGGCGGAGGAGCCGGCGCTTCTTGTGGCGGCGGTGGCGGTGGCGGGGCCGGCTGTTCTTCCACCTTCGCGACCACGGGCGGAGGTGCCTGCCGCAACTCGGCCAGCGCTACTTGATAGGCCTGCTCCGCCGCCGGCATTTGCGCCTGTTGTACCCCGGCAATCGTGGCGTCCAGGCTCGCCAGCGTTGCTTGTCCCTGTCCAATCTGCTGCTGATACATTTGGATCTGACTGAGTACCTTCGGTCTCTCGGGATTGGGAACGGTTTGATACCCGGTCACGTAACTCGATTGCGTTTGGCTTGGTCCCTCTGTATGCCTCTTTTGATAAATGGAACTCGTAGTCGTCTGGTAAACCGGCACTTGCACATCCTGAAGTGTTGACAGTTTCTGTTGCGCCCCCGCCAAACTCCCCTGCGCCGCGCCAATGTTCTCCGTCAGCTTGGTCCGCTGCCGCTGAAGATCGGCCACCTTGGCCTTCAGCGATTCGATGGCCGCCTGCGCCACCTGGACCTTCTTCTCTTTTGGGGTCATCCATTTGTCGCCGAACTTGACCTTGCCAGCCGCCACGTTCTGACTCTCCGCCTGACATAGCTCGATGTAATGTTGAACCGCCGGCTTCTTGTCGGAGGCAGGATACTTGTCCAGAAACTTCTGAAACACCGCAATCCATTGATTGTACCAATCAACCGTTTGCTCCTCGTTCGGATCCAACTGAAACTTCGCCAGCGCCTCGTAGTCGGTCCGTTCGGCGACCTCCGCCGGAGTCTCGACGCGAATGCTCTGGATATCCGACCGCGCCACGTCCCGCAGCGAGGAAATCGTGTGGTTGTGGGAATACGCGCGGATTTGCACCACGTCATTGGTGTCGGAAACAATGTCACCTTGCAACACCGCTCCCGACTTGAGGGTAACTATGGATTCCGCGTGCGCGCTGAAAAGCGGGCAAATCAATACGAGCACTGCCAAGGCAACGGTTTTCATCGCCTCTCTCCTGAGCCTCAACGGGGTGACAACCCTTTAAAAGTGCTCCCGACCCGACCCGCAACGCAAGCCAAAAAACGTGCCCTGCGCCGCAATGGTGCGACCGCCGGTATTAATTCTCGCACCTTCCACTACCCTCCCGTTGCTGTGCACTGCCGAAGCACATTTGGGCCGGGCTCGATACGACCCCACGTCCAGCAGTGAAAGGGGTGTAGAGAAGCCCACACTTATCGGGCGATTGGAGATTGTCGGTAGGTCTCCGCTGGGGAACGGATGAAAAAGCCCTTACGTCGGTTTACTGACCGCCAACGGTGTGAGCTAGAGCATCCTCCGGTGACAGGGCATAGCACTTTACAACAATCTCTCTAAATCCGTCTATGTACCTGTAAGTCCCAGCTGGGTAGATGGTCGCACTCCAGTCCGTTGTGTTTGCGAAACTGGTTGCTGGGCCTCGCACAAAGATCAAACCACTGTCGATGCTGTGCCGCTCTTTTACGACGGTGCCAATCTTGCGCGAGTACTCTATGTGCGACGCCTCGCAGAAAGCGCCTTGGATCAAAGCACCATCGGCGCGCAGTTCATAGACATTCCCCCGAGCGGAAATCACCCCCTGCGCGATCGCCTCAAGAGCTAGTTTGTTCTGTTGCGCCTGTACGTATGCCGCATTCCTTGCCCGTCTCTGTTCCGCCGCCGCCGTCTGCGCCGATATGGTATCACGCCTCTCTTCGACAGTCATCCATCTGTTACCGAACTTGACCTTGCCAGCCGCCACGTTCTGACTCTCCGCCTGACATAGCTCGATGTAATGTTGAACCGCCGGCTTCTTGTCGGAGGCAGGATACTTGTCCAGAAACTTCTGAAACACCGCAATCCATTGATTGTACCAATCAACCGTTTGCTCCTCGTTCGGATCCAACTGAAACTTCGCCAGCGCCTCGTAGTCGGTCCGTTCGGCGACCTCCGCCGGAGTCTCGACGCGAATGCTCTGGATATCCGACCGCGCCACGTCCCGCAGCGAGGAAATCGTGTGGTTGTGGGAATACGCGCGGATTTGCACCACGTCATTGGTGTCGGAAACAATGTCACCTTGCAACACCGCTCCCGACTTGAGGGTAACTATGGATTCCGCGTGCGCGCTGAAAAGCGGGCAAATCAATACGAGCACTGCCAAGGCAACGGTTTTCATCGCCTCTCTCCTGAGCCTCAACGGGGTGACAACCCTTTAAAAGTGCTCCCGACCCGACCCGCAACGCAAGCCAAAAAAGAGGCCCCGCGCCCGCCACCACCTTCTCTATCGTTGCCGACAACCCGGCCAAACGTTATACTCCGCCCCGATGAAAGCTCGCCCGCGAGGCTTCCGCTGGGTTCTCGTAGGTTTCCTGTTGGTCTGCACGTCCTGTTTCCCACCCAAGAGGCTGGCGGAGTTACACTACGCGGCCGGCATGAACAAACTTCAATCCGGCAACCTGACCAATGCCCTGTTCGAGTTCTCCAGCGCCATCAAACTGAATGACCAACATGCCGACGCCTGGTACCAACGAGGACTCCTCAAGCAGCTCTTCTCCGATTATGACGGCGCGGCCAACGACTACAACCACGCGATCCAGTTGAATCCCACCAACGTGATGGCCCTCGTCAACCGGGGATCATGCAAGCGCAGCCTCAAGGACCTCCCCGGCGCCATCACCGACTTTACCCAGGCCATCGTGCTGCAGCCCAAAGATGCCACGGCTTACTTGTGTCGTGGCGTTTGCCGCGCCAGCTTGCACGACCGCGACGGGGCGGCGAACGATCTGGACAAGGCCGTTGAATTCAATCCCAAGGATGCCCTGGCGTACCGAGCTCGCGCGGCGGTCCAGGTCCTTCGCAAGGAATACGAAAAAGCCGTGGCCGATGCCTCCACAGCCATCGAGATGGGTGACGTAGACGGCCCCTCCTACGTGGTCCGCGGCCACGCCGAGTGCAGCCTCAAAGATTTCGGCGCCGCACTCGCCGACTTTGACGCGGCGCTTAAACGGAACCCCACCGACGGAGAAGTATATGCCGGCCGCGCCGGCGCCAAGCTGCTGGCAGATGATTTTGACGGCGCGGACGCGGATCTGAAGCGCGCCCTGCAGTTGACCCCGAAGAGCGTAACGGCTTTCGTTGCTCGGGGCCTCCTGAGTATGAAATGCGGCGAGGTCGACGCAGCGTTGGCCAATTCGCATCGGGCCATCGAACTCGGCCCCCAGCTTGCCGAACCCTACGAACTGCTCGGCCTCCTCCAGTACGACCTGCGACAATGGCCGCCAGCCTTGGAGAACCTCCGCAAAGCGTTGGCAGTCGATTCCTCGATCAATGACTCCCGGCCCTTCATCTGGCTGATCCGCTCGCAAACCGGCGAGGCCCAGGATGCCACGGAAGAACTGGACGCCTATATCGGGTCCCTCCAAGGCGAAAAGGCCAACGAGTGGGCGGCCAGCGTCGCGCGCTTTCTGGCCGACCACTTGCCCGAAAGCGAATTCTTCAGCGACGCCGTTGCCACCGCCAAGCGTCCCAGCGCCATCCCGGGTCAGATGACTGAGGCCTTTTATTACGCCGGTATGAAACGCAAGCTCGCCGGTGACGCGGAAACCGCCGCCAATCTGTTCCAAAAGTCCCTCGATGTGGGCAACGACAATAACTTTTGCTACTTCAGCGCCTGCGCGGAACTGCGCGCGCGCGATGCTCCCTGATGTCCGCGACCACTCTCGGGTCGTGACCGCGCCGCTCCCGCCCAAACGCTCGTTTGACACGTGGGCACACGCTCTGTTACAAAATGTCCGCCGAGCTCCATTCCAGGGGAAAACGGTACACTATGGCCAAAGTCGTCCTCGAAAACGTGTCCAAGATTTACCCCGGCGGCGTCAAAGCCGTCGACAGCGCCAGCCTCGAAATCAGCGACCAGGAGTTCGTCGTGCTCGTCGGCCCATCCGGCTGCGGCAAGTCCACCACGCTCCGGATGGTCGCCGGGCTCGAGGAAATCTCCAGCGGCGCCATCTTCATCGACGGCAAACGCGTCAACGATGTCCCACCCAAAGACCGCGATATCGCCATGGTCTTCCAGAATTACGCGCTCTACCCGCACATGACCGTCTACAAGAACATGGCTTTCGGCCTCGAGCTCCGCAAATATCCCAGGGCCGAGATCGACCAGCGCGTCCGCGAAGCCGCCCAGATCCTCGGCATCACCGGCGAACAGCTCCAGCGCAAACCCAAGGCCCTCTCCGGCGGTCAGCGCCAGCGCGTCGCGGTCGGCCGCGCCATCGTCCGCAAACCCAAAGCCTTTTTGTTCGACGAGCCGCTGTCGAACCTCGACGCGAAGATGCGCGTCCAGATGCGCGCGGAAATCTCGAAGCTCCATGACCGACTCAAATCCACGATGATCTACGTCACCCACGACCAGGTCGAAGCCATGACCATGGGCGACCGCATCGTCGTCATGAAAGACGGCCTCATCCAGCAGGTCGACGATCCCATCACGCTCTACAACAACCCCAAGAACATCTTTGTCGCCGGCTTCATCGGATCCCCGCCGATGAATTTCTTCAAAGGCACAATCGCTCAGCGGCCGGGCGCGCTCTGGTTCACGGAACAGACCACCGATGGCAACGGCGCCAGGGGTTTCTCCGTCCGCCTCAACGATGACACCGCCGGCAAACTCGCCGGCTACGTCGGCAAACCCGTCATGTTCGGCTCGCGCCCCGAGGACATCAACGAGAAGATCCACGCCTCCTTCGCCGCGCCCGACCAGACCGCCGCCGCCACCGTCGAGGTCGTCGAGCCGATGGGCGCCGAAATCTATCTGTACCTGGGCACGGGCAGCCACACCTTCGTCGCCCGCGTCAACCCGCACCAGAAGGCCGAGGTCGGTCAGAAACTCGACATGGCCTTCGACATGCGCAAAAGCCATTTCTTCGATTCCCAGACCGAACAGGTCATTGTGTAGTAGTTTGAGTGCGGTGACCCGGCCTTGCATCACGAGGCCGATTACCACATGAGAAAGCGTTCTACATTTGTGCTGGCATTGTGGGCTGGCTGCTTGGTCGAGGCCATACTGTGCGGTGTCGCAATCTATTCGTTCTTCTCAGGTGGATTCGGCCCCTGTGGACCAACCGGGGATTTCCCGTGGTGGTTGATTTTTGTCCATCACCCGGGCAGTTGGCTCGCGGAATTCCTGCTGCCACATCCTGGACTATCTCGTGTGCCGATTATCGTGGCGACAACTGCAGTACAGTTTAGCGTCGTGGCGTTCGTTGCTATTGAAGTGTCGAGAAGGTTTCATGGGAAAGACCCGTCGCGATAAGCTTCCGCTCCCGCGCTGGCATATCACCCTGCGCATCGTCGGCGCCATCCTGCTCACCGCCTGCGCGCTCATGGTCATCCTCGGCGCGACCGTCCTCGCCAATCGCCTCGAAGGCCTGCAGTTTCTCGTCTACTGGACGTGGTGCATGTTGCTGACCATCGCCGCCGTCATCATCGCGCTTTGGGACCTGCTGCTCATCCGCCGCATCTCCAAACGCACCCACCGCGAACTCTTCCGCCAGGAATTCATGTCCTCAGACATGACCGAGAAACCGCGCAGACCTGGCGATCAATAACCACAGCCCCCCCGCTGGCGGCGCGAGCGTCCCCGCTTGCGGTTGTTCTGACCCCGCTCACTTCGCCGGGGCATTCGTCGACGCCAGCCGCGCCTTCAGGTCCGCCAGCAACCGTGTGGTGGTCGGATTGTGCGGGTCCAACGCCAGTGATTCTTCATACGCTGCCCGCGCCGCCGCCAGGTCACCCTGCCGCTCCCGGATTTGTCCGAGCACGCCGTAGCTGGTCGATGGTTCGACGCCGGAGTGAATGTTCTGCTCGCATTGCGCGATGGCGTCCGCATCACGCCCCAACTCGGAGTACACGAGGGCCAGAATCACGCTGCTGGCCGGCTCATTCGGATTGACCTTCAGCGCCGTCTCAAATGCCGTGACCGCCGCGCCGAGCTGATGCTGCTGCATGTATTCGACGCCCGCCCGCGCATACCGCGCCGCGCTGTTGTAGGCGTCCGGATACGCGACGAATCGCCCGTTCTTCTGGCAATCATAAATCCCATACCCGGGGAATTGCGCGTCCTTCAGCAGCTCAAAGTGCGTGTCGGCGTACCGTGCAAACGTCGGCACATACGCCCGATAGTCCTGCGTGAACACTGCGTAATGCACTTGATTGGTCGGATCCCGCAGCAACTCCCAGTTCTCCCCCGCATTCGGTATCACGCGCCGCACCTCGCTCAACTTCAGCAGCAGCGGATCGGTAAACGTGTACGCTGTGAACAGGATCGTGTCATCCGCCTCCGTGTGCGCCGTCAACCACCGCGCCGCGTCGCGCGACGGCCAGCCCGACGGCCGGTCCAGCACCGCCGTCGTGTAATCGCTCGCCGCCTTGGCGCGTCCGGGGTACGGCACCGGCACGCCGTACAGCGAACCCGTCGCCAACAACACCAGCACCACTCCCGCACTACATTGCGCCCATATTCGGGGCAACGAACGCACTGCCAACACGGCAAACAGGCACACGCTCGGGATCAGCCACAACATCTCCACGCGTCCCGCGCGAAAGATCGGCGTCACCAGCAGACTGACCAGCGGCAACAGCCAGACCAACAGAAGCCCGTCCGCCACCACACCGCGAACGACGCGCCGGATCACCAGCGCTACGCCGATGGCCGCCGCGACCAACAGCGCTTCGTAGAATGCCGCCAAGTATTGCAGCTCCAGCCGCAGCATCGCCGTCTCAAACCCGAATTTCTCCGTCACCCCCGGCTCGTGGAAAAAACTCAGCGCGCGACTGCGCCAACAGATCGCCAGCGTCACGATCAACAGCGGCGCCGCGCTCAGCGCCAGCGACCCGTAGAACGCCTGCCGCGATTTCCGCTCGGCGAACAAGAACGCGCCCCCCACCGCCATGAACGCCCAGCCGTAGATCGCCGTGGCCTTCGTCAGCAGCGCCACCGCCATGAACACACTCATCCCGGCAAAATCCGCTGCCGCCCGGCTCTGCCGCGCGCGCATCATGAACACCAGCGCGCACAAACCCAGGAACAATGCCATTGTGTCGGGAATTCCCGTGGCGGAAAAATACACGTGCAGCGGCAGTACCGCCAGAAATGCCGCCCCCACCCATCCCGCTCGACGGTCGCCCGTAATCCGCGAAATCAGTGCTGCCAACGGAAATATCGAAAGCGCTCCCGCCACCATCGGCCATAACCGCAGCGCCAGCTCGTTCGATCCGAACAATTTCGCCGTCGCCGACACGAGGAGCGGGAACAACAGGTCCGGCCGCGGATAGGAATTCTTCAGGGGCTCGAACAACAGCTGCTTGTCCAACGCGTACAACAGCCAGTGGCCCTCATCGTTGCTGACCACAAATCCCGTCAGGTGCCACGCGCGCAGCCCCACCGCCACGCCGAGCAGACCGAGCCACGCCAGCACGGATTTCCAAGAGCGTGTCCGAGAAGAGTCCATTCGAGTGGGAACCTCGCCACAGACTACGGAAGGAGCACGGCGTTGTAAAGCGCTACCCGGTGACGCGGCTTACCGCCAGATGAACACGCTGAACACGCTCGCGTAATCGTCCGTCCACAACCGCGCCTGCAAATGCGGTGGCGGGCTCTGCCAGCGCGCGTCCCGGCCCAGCCGCAACAGCGTGTCGGGCTGCCGCGCCATGATCATCCACTTCGACGAAATCTTTCCCGTGGCCAGCAATTCGTCCTCACCCCCGCCCGTCTCGTTCTGGATCAGGCACGCCAGACCCACGTTCTGCGCCAACACTCCCAGCACCCGCTCCAACCGCAGATGACGGTTCGAGATGTGGAAGATCAGCACCCCGTCCGGCGCCAGCTTCCGCAGATACAGCGCCATCGCCTCCTGCGTGATCAGGTGCAGCGGAATCGTGTCCGACGTGTACGCGTCCAGCACCAGCACCCCATACTGCCCGTCCCGCGCCTGCTGCAGCGACAGCCGCGCGTCCCCCATCACCACGTCCACGTCCGCCGGGCAATCATGCAAAAACGTAAAGTACCGCGGGTCTTCCGCGATTTCTTCCACCGCCGGGTCGATCTCGTAGAACGTCCAGTGTTCGCCCCGCCGCGCGTATGCCGCCAGCGATCCCGCGCCCAGCCCGATCACGCCCACGCGCCGTTTCAGCGAATCGTCCAGCGTCGCGAACGCCTGTCCAAACGGTCCCCGCTTCGTGAAATACGACAACGGCTCGTCCCGCTGGCGAAGGTCTACGTGTTGAATGCCGTGGATCGTGTTCCCGTGCTCCAGCCAGTGATATTGTCCCCGTGGATCCAGGCTGATGCGGTGGATGCCGAAAAAGTTCCGTTCGACGAGCAGCGTGTGGTCCGCGTACCCCGGCACCAGTGCGCACGCCATCAGCACTCCCGCCAACGCCAGCGCAAATCGCAGCGACCGCCGCACGAACAACAGGCACAGCGCCACCGGCACGCCGTACATCACCGCCATCAGGACCGGCACCGGCCACGTCGTCCCGCCGCGCAGCACCTGCAAGAGGTTCGCCGCGAACAGCCCGATCAACAGCGGCACCGCGAAATCCAGCGCGCGCTGCCGCCGCGCCGCCGTGGTCGCGGACGCCCAATTCGGCATCAGCAGGCACGCCAGCACCAGCGTCAGCGGATATTCCGCCACGGTCGAGAAGATCAGCGGCGCCACCATCGCATTGAAGACCCCGCCCAGCACTCCTCCCACCGACAACCACAGATAAAATTCCGTCAGGTGCGCCGTGGATGGCCGGTCGTCCGCCAGTTCGCCCAGGCACGCCATCGAGACAATGAACAAACACGCCAGGTGCAATGCGATCAGCCCTCCGATCGGGTGCACCACCCGCGCGACCAGCGTCGCCACTACCACCGCCGCGGCCACCGGCAGCATCCGCGCCATCCATCGATGCGGCACCAGCCGCCGCCGCGCGAACGCAAAGATGAACGCCAGTAAATACACACCCAGCGGGATCACCCACAGCAACGGAATCGGCGCGACCTCCGACGTGATGTACGTCGTTACGCTCAGCATCAGACTGCACGGTACAAACGCCAGGATCACCCAGCGCCACCGGCGCCCCGCCGTCAGTGGTTCGCCGGAAATTTCAAGCGCCGCCGGCTCAGCGGACGACTCCGCCGCAGCCGACAACCGCAGCCTTCGTGTAATCCACAGTCCGCACACCGCCGTCAGGCCCGCCAGCAAATCGTAGCCGACCAGCCACCACAGGCTCTGCTCGCCCAGCCGCAGGTGCGGTTCGATGAACGCCGGATACACCACCAGCGCCAGCAGGCTGCCGCAGTTGCTCGCCGCGTACAAAAAATACGGGTCAGCCGCGGCGCGGTGTCCGCTTGCCGAAAACCATCGTTGCAGCAGCGGACTCGTCGCCGATACAACGAAGAATGGCACGCCGACCGTCATCGCCAGCACCGCGAGCAGCCACGGGATCGGATTGTGCGTCGGCGGCGGCGTCCAGTCGTGCGGGATCACCACGGGCATCACCAAGAACGGCAGCAGCAGCATCACGGCATGCAGCATCGCCTGCCGCCGGATCCCAAGCCATCGCGTCGTGAAATGCGCGTAGGCGTATCCCGCCAGCAGCACGGCTTGATAGAACACCATCGTCGTGTTCCACACCGCCGGCGATCCGCCCAACAGCGGCAGCACCATCCGCCCGACCATCGGCTGCACAATAAACAGCAGCGCCGCGCCGGTAAAAATGGTTATGCCGTAAACAATGAGCATGCGTCCCCCCAAGTACGACCGAACGGCCGTTAGATAGCAGACTTTGTGCCCAAAGAACGGCTTCGGATTCGCTCAATCGCCCACGTAGCGTGCTCGCGCACAAGAGGTTCGGCATCCCGCGACGCTCGTTCCAGTGCGGGCAGAGCGGAGGCGTCGCCGATGTTGCCGAGCACCACGCACACGTTGCGGAGGAAGCCGCGGCGTTTGATCCGATAGATTGGCGTACCGCGGAAGAAGTCGCGGAATCGTTGCTCGTCCCACGAGAGAAACTCGGTCAACGCCGGCATCTCGCGCCGCTGAAACTCGTGCGCGGCCGAAAGCTTCGCGAACCGGTTCCACGGGCACACCTCCAGGCAATCGTCGCAACCGAATACGTGATCGCCGATCAGCGGCCGCAACTCGGCCGGGATCGCGCCTTTCAACTCGATTGTCAGATAGCTGATGCACAATCGCGCATCGAGCCGGTACGGCGCGACGATCGCTCGCGTGGGACACACATCGATGCATCGCCGACACGTCCCGCAGTACGCGCGCTCGGGTTCGCCCGCCGCCAGTTCGAGATTCGTCAGCACCTCGCCGAGCAGAATCCAGTTTCCGAGCCGACGGCTGATGAGGTTGGTGTGCTTGCCGATGAATCCGATCCCCGCCCGCTGTGCCAGATCGCGCTCGAGAATCGGCCCGGTGTCCACGTACCACAGCGACCGCGTCCCCGGCCCACCGCATTCATCGATCGCCACCGCCAGCCGTTTCAGCCTCTCTCCCATCACATCATGGTAGTCGCGCGCCCCCCACGCATACCGCGCGATGCGACCGTGATTTGGGCGTTCGAACCCACCCCTGGCCCCTCCAGAGGAGGGGAGGCACGCTTGCCCATTCCCCTCTTGGGAGGGGCAAGGGGTGGGTACTTCGTCGGCAGGAGATGCAATCCAATAATTCAATCCCACCACCACGACCGACCGCGCATCGGCCAGAATCTTGGATGGATCGACCCGCTTCTCCGCGCCTTTGGCCATGTACGCCATCTCGCCATGAAACCCCGACGCGAGCCACTCCTTGTATTCTGCCGAATGCGTTGGCGGGCGCGCCGTCGTAATCCCGACCAGATCAAAGCCGAGGGCCAGAGCGCGCCGCTTGATCTCCTCCGCGCGTCCTGCCGGGTTCACCCGTCGTCCCTCAGCCGCCAACCTGCTGTTTGTAGATGCGGATGAGTTCATTGGCCTGCTGCTCCACGCTCATCGCCGACGTGTCGATCTGCAGCGGGATCGCGTTGTACAACGGCTCGCGCACGCGCAACAACGACTCGATCCGAGCCAGCCGGTCCGCATCGGTCTCCAGAAGCGGACGGTGCCGCGTATGTTTCGTGCGCTCGTACGCCACCCGCGCGTCCACCCAGCAGCACACCACCACCCCCGTCCGCTCGAGCTCGCGGAGATTGTCGGCGTCCAGCACGATTCCTCCGCCGGTCGCAATCACCTGATTCGTCTTCGCCGCCAGTTCCCGCACCAGCGCCCGTTCCTGCTCGCGGAAAAACGGTTCGCCCTTCGACTCAAAAATCTGCGCGATAGTCTGTCCGACGCGCGTTTCGATAATCGCGTCCATGTCCACAAACGCCATCCCCAGCCGTTTCGCGGCGATCTTGCCCGCGTCCGTCTTGCCGCTGCCCATGAATCCCACCAGCACCAAGTTCTTCACGCCACCACTGTAGCAGATTCCGCTTCCGGCCAGCAAGGCGTTGCGCTATAACAGGCGCGTGAAACCATCCGTCTGGCTGGATCGCGTCGTCCCCGGCGATTGTCGCAATGTCCTGCGCAAGATGCCGCCGAAGACCGTGCACCTGGCCGTCACGTCGCCGCCGTACAACGTCGGGCTCGCCTACGACGGCCACGACGACCGGATGTCCTACGATGAATATCTCGCCTGGCTCCTGCCGGTCTGGCGCGGACTCCACCGCGTCCTCGTCGATGGCGGACGGTTCGCGCTCAATATCGCCCCGACCAGCATCAAGGATTTCCGACCGATTCATTACGACATGGCGCGACAACTCCGCGATCTCGGGTTCATCATGCGCACGGAGATCATCTGGTACAAACAGACGATGCGCCGACGCACCGCCTGGGGCTCGTGGAAAAGCCCGCGCAATCCGCACATCATCCCCAGTTGGGAGTACGTCCTCGTGTTCTCCAAAGGCTCGTGGACGCTGGAGGGAAACAAGGAGTGCGCCGACATCGCCGGCGACGAGTTCATCAAGTTTTCCGATGGCTTCTGGCCAATCGCACCCGAAACGCAGGGCCGCCAGCCGTTCCTGAAAAGTCTCTACCCGCCGCGCCGCGGTCGAAAATCTCCGAAGGCAAAATCCAATGGCCACCCGGCTCCGTTCCCGGAAGAACTGATTTATCGCCTCATCAAATTCTACAGCTATCGTGGCAACGTCGTGCTGGATCCGTTCGGCGGAACGGGCACCGTGGCCGTCGTGGCGAAGAAAACGGGACGACACTTCATCCACGTGGATGTTTCGAAGAAGTACTGCGAGATCGCCGCGAAGCGGTTGGCTCAACTACCAGCCTAACCGGTCACTTGCCGTGCAACTGCCGCATCAGTTCGCGCGCGGGCACCTGACCCGGCGCGACGGGCTGGTCCAGATAGCCGTACGTGAGACAGGAACCGATCTTCGGAAACTCAACGCGCGTTTGCAGGCCCAGCGGACCCATGCCGAGCACGCACAACGGCGACGGCCGTTTCTCCGCCAGCAGCGCCCGCAACGTCTCCAACTCCGCCTCCGTCTTCACCATCGTCGCCACCTTGACGATCGTGCCGAAACGGGACGCGCGGTCGACGATCACCCGCAGTTCCTCCAGCGGCGGCGTCCGGCCGAAATCGTGGTGCGAGACGATCAGCGCCTTCTTCTGCTGGCGGGTCAGCTCCGTCACCTGTTCGAGAATCGCGCTGCGCAATTCAATGTCCACCGCCGCGACACGCGCCAGCGCGTCCTGGAACAGCGGCAGCCGCAGCTCATCCGGTTGCTGCCATTTTCCTCCTTCGGCGAACAGGCGGGCCGTGACCACCACGGGCACGCCGCGCGCCTCGATGGCCTGCGCGTGTTTCAGCCAGATCGGTTCCGCGTGCAGCGAATGCGGCGCGTACGCGCCGATCAGGTCGACCCGCACTTCCACCACGTCGCAATCCTGCTCGGTCCGCGCCGCCAGCCGCGCCAACGTGCCTTCCTGCGACACGCTGCCGACCACGCGCACGGTGCCCCCGACGGTCAATCGGCCCGGCTCTCTCTGTGGCTCAGTCACGGGGCGCGGATGATACCGCGTCGGCGCCCAAAGGGGAAGCGATTCCTTGCGTCAATGGAATTTTTTCATTGGCGACTGCGGCCAAAGGTTCTACAGTCAGTTGTGAGCGTCGTACACGCCAATATCACCATGAATAATGTCTTGAATCAGTTGATCCAGTTGCAGGAACTCAATTTCGCCAAGGAAGAACAAAAAGCCTCCAACTCCAAGATGCCGCTCGCCCAGTTGGAGAAATCCATTGCCGAAATCCGCGCCCAGTTGCCGCCGGACGTCGCCGCCCGCTACGACCGCCTGCAGAAACGCTACCCGCTCGCCGTCATTCCGCTGGCGCACGGGAGCTGCTCGCGGTGCGGTCTCGCCGTGCCGCCGGCCATCGTCAACGCCACCAAAGCCGGTGAGCAGCTGCAGAACTGCCCGCATTGCGGCCGCTTCCTCTATTTCCCCGACACCGTCGCGCGTCAGCCGAAGAAGAAACACGACGGTGACCGGCCGGTCGAGACCGGCATCGCGCGGTTTTCCGCGGCCAACCTGATGATCCCCCGGCTCGAAGCGACGAGCCGCGAGAGCGTGATCGCCGAGCTCGCCAGGACCCTCGGCGAAGCCGGCTTCGTCGAGGACACCGCCGCGCTGACCGAGCTGGCGTTGCGCCGCGAAGCCATCGTCAGCACCGCCGTCGAACACGGCCTGGCATTCCCGCATGTGCGTGATGCCGAAGGCGGTGGCCTGACCTTTGCCGTCGGCCTGAAGGAAAAAGGCATCAAGTTCGGCGCCGCGGACGATCATTTGAGCAAGATCTTCTTCTTCATCGTGATCCCCACGCCCGCGACCGCGTTCTTCCTGCGCCTGCTGGCGGGATTGGTGCGCACCTTCGAGTCCACCGACGCCCGCAAAACCCTTCTGGAGTGCGATGCGCCCGAAAAAATGTGGAAGACGCTGGTCAAGCTGACGAAGGACACGGTTCCGTAGCGCGCGCCTGCTGACACAAAGTTTGCCAAGCCCACCGCGGGTTCTGCTGTCGCGGCGACAGGCTCAGAACCACTTTAGCAGCCAGTTGATCACTGTGCCGGCAACGAGCACGACGATCAGGAAGAACAACACCAGGAACAGAACGAAGCCAATCATGACCCAGCGCGGCCCGGTGGGCAGATCGTCGACGCACTTCATGAGCACCGCCAGCTTCTTCTCGGGCGGCGCGTCGTAGACCTTGCGACGGAGAACTTCGGGATCCTTCCGGAGGAGCTGCGCGTCGGCGACCGCGACATCGAGCAGCTTCTCCCAGTTCCACGTTTCCCCGGTGGGCTCGTAGTCGTAGGACTTCTTGTCGGGCCGGGCGACCAGCCGATACTCGCACCCCGCGGTGTCGATCACGCGGTCCGCCGGCGTCCAGTCCTGGACCTTCGGGCCGTTGTGGCCGAGGGCCTCCAGAAGGCAATCTCTGTCCGGAAAACAATTCAGCTTCCGTTTGTTGCCGGGCTCGTAGGTGACAAATCCATGCGGCAGCTCGGCCGGTTTTTCCGGGGCAACCGGCGACACCCGGATCGCCGCGCCGTGTCTCGGAGCATCTTGTCGCGCCCGGACAAACAGGTAGACCGAGAGAGCCGCCATGAGTGTGCCGCACCAGATGAACAGGCGGTTGCGCGGTTCGTCCGCGCCCGGAACGAGCACCGCGTTCTGCGGGTCCCGCGGATCGTAGAAGACATCCACCGTCGAATGAACCGGGTGCGCGGCGAGGAATGCCAGCACCGTATCACGATCAATGTACCAATCCGTGTCCCAGAGTGCGAACTGGTTTCCGAGATAGCGCTGGTCGTTAACGCCGTACGCATAGGAGATCACGAGGTGGTAGTAGGAGTTTCGGGGGCGGCTGATATAACGTCGCTCGGCTTGCAGAATCTGGCCCGACACCTTGGGCCACTGCAGGGAGGGCCGATCGTGGTAGGTGCTCCACGCGCCGTAGAGGATCGGGAGCACTCCAAGAACCAGGACGAAGCACGCACCGCGAACCTGTCCGGCATACGATGGCCGCCGCCACTTCCCAGACCCGACCCCGCGTTTGGTCGCCGCCATGCCCTCATATAGACCCCACTCCACCGTCCGTTCAAGCCTTCTCGCAAGCGCCGCCCCGCTGAACCCACCCGCCATCCCTCTGCTTGCGGACAAACGCTGCCCTCCGCGGACCGGTCCCGCCACCTCTGCCCCGATTCAGCTCGTAGCGGTCTCGGCATCCATCCCTTGACACCGCCGGCCTTGCGATGATATATCGCTTAGCGACATATCATGGGAATGATCGAACGCACGATGTTGCACGGGAATGCCGAGACGCTGGTCTTGGCGTTGTTGGCCGGGAAATCGCAACACGGCTACCAACTCCGCAAGGAGTTGGCCGCGCGATCGCGTGATTACTTCCAGTTCGCCTTTGGCCGATTGTATCCCCTTCTACGGTCGCTGGAGAAACGCCGCCTCGTCACATCCCGCATTGTCGAGCCCGGCCGCCATCACGAACGCCGCATCTTCACTGTCACCGCCAAGGGCCGCGCCGAACTCCGTCTCCGCAAACAGAAATGGCAGCAGTTCTCCGCCGCCATGAATCGCGTCCTGAAAGCCTGATCCCCGCCACCGTCCGCGGCAACACCGATTCGAACCGCTCCCCCGCGAATTGCCGTCCGCACAGCTTCCCCCTCGCCCCCCATTCCGTCAGACGTATCCCCCAACGGCCACCCGCCGCCGCCACCATGATATTTCGCTTAGCAAAATATCATGCGCGCGACAACACCTGTTTGGATGACGATGGGGGCACCAGAACAGGCAAGCGAAGCCGGACGGAGAAAAGTCTGCGGTAAAGGCGGATCGCACCGGCAGAGAATTCGTGTCACCAAGAATGGGGAGGTCCTGACGGACTACGACCGCGGCAGATTCAACTGGCGGGATTGGTCCGCACGTTCGAGTCCACCGACGCCCGCAAAGCCCTCTTCGAATGTGATGCGCCGGAAAAGATGTGGAAGACCCTCATCAAGCTCACCAAAGACACCGTGCCGTAAGGCAAGATCGGCACTGTAGTAGATGCATCGATCAGTCCACCGGCGAATATGCTTCACCGTCCTCACGGACATGATCTTCTGGGCCGTTTTCTATGATTTCCGACAACGCCAAGATTTTCACGCCGTGGCGATCAAGTTCTTCAGCCTTATCTGCCTTGAGATCGTTTTCCCAGCAAACGACCATGTCACATCCGCTAGGATCATGGCCATGTCGAAAGAAATTGCTGCTCACAAACTCAAACTCTATGCGAACTCTTTCGAAACCCCGGACAGTCTTAATCCTACTAATCATGTCGGGGTACTGCGCTGGGCTCGACTCATAGATGATCCCGAGGTCTTCCATCATTCTTGAAAACAACAGAATTACGCCAGCTTCGTTAAGTGGAGCGTAGATGATACCTCGGTAATTGATCGGCTCACCCACGATATCACCCGTGCGAATACCCGGGATCGACGATGGCGCTGGCTTTTCAGGTTTCTCATCAACTACGACGAGTTCCTGAAGTCTGCCTTTGATCTCCGCCTTCATTTCCGAGCCCTTTTCCCGCAGAAGTGCGGCTAAGTACCTCGAGAGCTCATCAGGTTTCAGTCGTACGATGCTTCCCGCAAGGCGCATGGCAGATAGCGCAATCTTCGCTGAATACTTGGACACGCCCGCAAACTCTTCACAAAAAGCCTCACGGAAAGTAGCTAATTCTCGGAAATACTGCTTCCACAGGTACTCGGCGTCCTTCCAGGGGACGTCCGTTGCTTCTTCTTCCTTTTCAAACTCCCAGATCGCAACGCATCCGTAATCCTTCCCAGTACGCCTCACAAGAAGCATGTCGCCCCGGTTCAAACCGCTACGGCTCAACCCTTTTGTTCCGAAGATCTTAGCCGCATTACACTCATCCCAGTTCTCCGGATGGATGTTTAGAATATGAACAATTGAGCGCATTTGAGGTGATGGTAGCACGGCTGCCGGCCAAGGCAACAAAAAGCCCGCACTCCTTTCGGAATGCGGGCTTTTGAAATTACCCCGGCAGCGACCTACTCTCGCGCAAGCTATACAGGCACTACCATCGGCCCTGCAGCGTTTCACGGCCGTGTTCGGAATGGGAACGGGTGGGACCACTGCGGCAAGACCACCGGGAAATCGGCGACAGAAGTCAGAATCCAGAATTCAGGAGTCAGTATCGGGGTCTCACAACATCGGAGCCTTATTCTGAATTCAGGCTCCTGACTCCTGGCTTCTGCCGTTTTGAAAGAACAGTTGGTTCTCTGATAATTGCATACAGCAAGCAGGGCTACCACGCTGAGGTTTGTTAAATCACTGCCTCTCCCTCTGGCGAGGAAAAGTTAAGTGATCAAGCCTCACGGCTGATTAGTACCGGTCAGCTCACGTGTTGCCACGTTTACACACCCGGCCTATCAACGGGGTAGTCTTCCCCGAGCCTTCAGGGCCTTGCGGCCGTCAGACGTAATCTTGGGAGGCGCTTGGCGCTTAGATGCTTTCAGCGCTTATCGTTTCCGCACACAGCTACCCGGCGCTACTCTTGACAGAATAACCGGAATACTGGAGGTGCGTTGTTCCCGGTCCTCTCGTACTAAGGAACAAATCCCTCACGTCTGCTGCGCCCACAGTGGATAAGGACCGAACTGTCTCACGACGTTCTGAACCCAGCTCGCGTACCGCTTTAACCGGCGAACAGCCGGACCCTTGGGACCTTCTCCAGCCCCAGGATGCGATGAGCCGACATCGAGGTGCCAAACCGGTTCGTCGATGTGAACTCTTGGAACCGATAAGCCTGTTATCCCCGGCGTACCTTTTGTCCGATGAGCGACGGCAATTCCACATTCTACCGCCGGATCACTCGGGCCCGCTTTCGCGTCTGCTCGACTTGTAGGTCTCACAGTGAGCCCGGCTTCTAGCCGTATCCTCAACACCTGATTGCCAACCAGGTTGAGCCGAGCTTCGCACTCCTCCGTTACTCTTTGGGAGGAAACCGCCCCAGTCAAACTGACCCGCTGACACGGTCCCACGGCCGGGTAACGGCGCGTGGTTAGAACCTTAATGAGCGAAAAGTGGTGTTTCATTGTTCCCTCCGCCGGGCCCGAGAGCCCGGTTTCAAAGGGTCCCACCTACGCTACGTATCACACACCAAAGTCCAATATCAGCTTACAGTAAAGGTGCACGGGGTCTTTCCGTCCTACTGCGGGTATGCGGCATCTTCACCGCAACTACAGTTT